>Ga0209780_1004543_pt1 | contig 10706 bp, 7 predicted proteins | sample WorMetexBAHAMAS2_FD_187384 | JGI IMG/M metagenome (GOLD analysis project Ga0209780, IMG submission 187384) | Marine gutless worms symbiont microbial communities from Max Planck institute for Marine Microbiology, Germany - Inanidrilus exumae... | ecosystem: Host-associated > Annelida > Digestive...
TATATATTCCGAGTTTCATCAAAATCCGTTCAGGGGTTTCGGAGCCCCGGGGGGTCAAAATTTGGCCTTTCCCATTACTTTGGCTAGTCGCTTTTACAACAGCTTGTACTACCGTACAAGCCGTGATGTCTTTTCAAAAATGAAGGACTTCTCAAGGTCACATGCAGTCACTTACACTGTAGATGTAGTAGTACCTCAGAAATATTGCAAGACGTACTTGTTGTTACTGCGGACCACTAGTACTGTAGGAAGTGGTATACACCTTATCAAATAGTGGCAATTCGTATGTCCTTGAGTGACCTTCATGTTCATTAACCTATACCAAGTGTGATTTTACCCATGCAACGCTATGCTAGCATGGTACATGCCGTCATCGTGTGTCCGTCCGTCTGACTGTCCATTCGTCTGTCACAATTTGTTCTACTAAGATGGCTATACCTATGATCTCGAAAACAATGCCATATGAAAGCCCAAATTGCGGCGAAATTTCAAAGGAGTTAACCCAACGAGGCGCCAAATAAAAGTGGGGTGGGTTAGAACTTAGAATCGGCGATTTTGACCAATATCTTGCTATATCTGATAAACGGTGCAAGATAGGGTCATAGTTAACATGGAAGGCTAATAGGAACTCGTAGGCACTCTATTGAATGGCACTATTTTCGGTGACCTTGAGTGACCCCTAACTACCCAGAGTACCCCATTTTTCCACATTTTTCGTCGCCTGTCATATCTTTGTAGCGGGTAGAGACGTCAAATTTGGCGTATGGGTTGACCATAGCAAGTGCTAGCCCATAGATGACAAAGCATCCCTGAAAGCGACGTGGTCGCGTTCATGTGAACCATTTAAATTTTGGTGGGCACCAACCATATCTCCGGAACGGTTGCAGCTATAGTCATCAATTTTTCTGTGCAGGTAGGTTATATTAACTCCTAGAATATGGATGACAAATCACCTTTAAAAGGGGCGTGATCAGAGGCACGTGACCCATTTTTACTGTGCGATGCTATGCTAGTGCTGTATATGCTGTCTACCTTTCCATCTGTTTGTCAAATGCCAATATTATACCAAAACGGCTAAATGTAGGATCACAGAAGCAACGCCAGACCATAGCCCATGGACTCTAGTTTTCTGATGCCAAAGCTTTTGGCAAAATTCTACGGTCACCCCCAACGTGGGTACGGTAGGTTCAGATCGGCGATTTTCGACCAATATCTCGCTATATCAGAAACGGTGCAAGATACTTAGTTACTATTGAATGCTAATTGGAACTCATGTGCACTGTATCGAACGGCGCAATTTTCAGTGACCTTGAGTGACCCCTAACTGCTCCAAACCACCCCTTTTTCACATTTTTATTGCCCGTTATATCTACGTAGTGTGTGAAGATAGAGAATTCAAATTTGGTAGAGTTCCTAGACCGTGGGTGGCAAACCATTCTTGAAAGGGGCGTAGTCAGGTCAGATCACGTGAACCATTTAAATTTTGGTGGGCATTAACCATATTTCTGGAATGGTTGAAGCTGGAATGGTCAAATTTTGTACATGGGGGCTGTGTCAAGTCCCAGCATAAGAATGATAAGATGCATGGTCAGGGTCGCGTGACCCACTTTAAATTTTTGGGCCCCAATGATATTTCTGCAATGGCTAAAGCTAGAATGAATTGTCAGTTATTGCACACAAGTAAGCTTTACCGAATCCTAGCCTAACGGACGGCAAGTCACCCCCAAAAGGGGCGTGGTCAGGGTCACATGACCCATTTTCAGTTTAGACGCCTGCAATCATATCTCCGGAACGGCTGAAGCGTGAGTCGCCAAATTTTGTATGCATGTAGAACATATCAAGTGGGATGAGCGACTACCGCCTGATGGGCGTGGTCAGGGTCGCATGACCCGTTTTTTTAAATTTTGTCCTCCAGTCATATCTTTGGAATTGGTAAAGCTATGGGCAGTTCAATTTTCGTGTGCTGCTTGATAATCAGGAGTACTACACTATGTCTCAAAAAGTTCGCACCTTTAAACTCTGTGTAACTTTGTCAAATCTTAACGGATTTTCATAATTTTTTCACTTCTGGAAAGCGTAAGAAATTTGCTACAAAACTTATATGACTTTACCCACCTCACCTTCGATATGTTGCTACACTACCTTGGGAAATTAAAAATAGAAATTTTCTGCTGCAGATATGGAAGAAAATTCAAACAAGTTGTATTTTTAATCGCCTCTAACTTTGTTATTCATCCACAAATTTGGATATTTTTGGTGTTTAAAATAGCGAGTCTTTTTCTTTTATGGACGAATATGTTCTCAGTCGCTTCACCTGACAATCGGCAGAACGACTGCTTCTGCGCACCCCGTGACACAAGGAAGTGCAGCATTGCTGCTGAGCGCTTGCTGCGCTGTCGCTGGACGTTCAGCAAGTCGCTGATGGTCTTAGTGGCCGTGTCAAAGCTCGGCTGTTCTCCATTCTTTTTTGTTGAGCCAAGCGTAAAGGTCGTTATTACTGGGACGTGCTAATGAAACAGCAGATGCCGCCAGTCATGTACCATATTGCTGGTGACACGTACAATGCCCTAGCTCACTGCACTCGCGACACTGTCCAGCTACTGCAGCAGGAGACTCCAGACTTCATTGCACCCGACCCGTGGCCGCCAAACAGCCCATACTTGAACCCGGTCGACTACCGTGTCTGGGGTCTCATGCGTGACACAGCTGACTGACCTCAAGCAGCGCCTCATTGAGACTTGGTTAGACATTCCACAGACTGTCATCAACGAAGCCATTGACAAGCCTGCAACCAAAGCAAAGGCACGTCACTTCGAGCATTCGCTGTAATGAACTGGCTCTTTTCAGGGCCACCAAACGCTACCACACAACAACCGGCTCTTTTCACAGCCACCCACATTATACGAAGAAAATAGCTATGCCTCCGTATGCTTGAATATTTCAAATATTCTGTTATCACATAAATACAATCAGCATACACAGTTACACGCATAGAGGAACTACAAAATCGGTGCACTCAAAATGCAGTTTGTTTGCGTTTTCTTCCATATCTGCTGAATATCTGCAGAAAATGTGAATTTTTAATTTCCCAGAGTAGTGTAGCAACATGCCTAAGGTGAGTTGGGTAGTGACGTATGGGTTTTATGACAAATTTCGTATGCTTTCCAGCAGTGCAAAAAGTTTGAAAATAAGTTTAGATTTGACAAAGTTACAGAGAGTTTGAAGGTGGGAACTTTTTGAGACTCAGTGTAGTTCATGCATAATATATTACCCCTAAAAGGGATGTTCAGAGTCATATGACCTGTTTAAATTTTGGGAAATAAATGATAATATCTCATTAACGGTGCAAGATTTGGGGCCCCAATGATGTCTCTGGAACGGCTGTAGCTAGAGTTGTCATATTTTGCATACAGGTAGACTATCAGTTCCTAGCTTCCGGATGACAAACTACCCCTAAAATGGGTGTGTTCAGGGTCACAATATTTTCAGTTTCGAAGCCCATAGTCATATCTCCGGAATGGCTGAAGCAAGAGTCCCCAAATTTTGTACACATGTAGAATATATCAAGTGCTAACCTTGGGATGACAGACTACCCCCTAATTGGCATACTGAGGCTCACGTAATTGTTTTCTTTTAAATTTTGCCCCAATCATATCTTTTTAATCGGTGAAGCTATGAAGTTCAAATTTCGTTTGTTGTTTGATACAGAGGAGTACTAGTGCATGCATGATAGATCACCTCCGAAAGGGATGTGTTGTGGGTCATATGACCTCTTTAATTTTCGGGAAGTAAGTCATAATATCTCGGAAACGGTACAAGATAAAGACGGCTGCAGTGGAAGGCTAATAGGAAATCGTATGTGGCCTATCGAATGGCACCATTATCAGTGACCTTTAGTGATGTTGAATGTCACTTTTGCTGCTTGAAACGTTTCTGTCTCATATAATTCGGGAAATACAGCATGCATTATCTATGATATCTTTAAACATGAATCAGAAATCGCACATGGCTTGTAACTCTCTTTTCGAAAGTGAGTGAATTCTCACGGTCACAGCCCGTCACGTACACTGTAAATGTGGTAATATCTCGGAGACGGTGCCAGATAGAGTCATTGTTACTAATGCAGATCCACTAATAGCAAGTGATATGTGACATATTCACAGGACGAAATTTTGATGACCTTCAGTCACCTTCAAGGTCATTCTCCACTGCGAGCCTTCAGATGTGATTTTTGCCCTCATGACGCTACACTTGCGCGGTATTTGCTGTCATCGCATGTCCGTCTGTCTGTATGTCTGTCTGTCACAAGCCGGAGTTGTACCGAAATGGCTACACTTAGGATCATGCAGACCATGTTGCACAATAGCCCACGGATTCTGTATTTTATGATCCATAAGATATCTATGAAATTCCAACGGAATCACCCCGAATGGGGCATGAAAAGCCGGTGGGGTAGGTGAAAATTGTTTTACGACTTGTCTGGAAGTCTCAGGCTCAGACGTCCTACTGCTGAAAATTTGTGTCCATCCGCCATGTTGGTCCACGTCCATGGTGGTGCGCTGGTCGAAGAATATGCAGCATCATCAACATTAAAATTTTGATGCTAGTTGAAATCTGATGATCACAGTTACAGTCCAGTTGACATCAACACGGTTGGTTGTACACTGGTATGGAAGTCTGCTGATGACAGTCATGGCATCATGCCATGCTCGCTGTGTGATATTTGAACAATACGTGTACAAAACTATGCAGGTGGCGGAATAAAATGTGGCAGTTGCTCAAAATGCTTTTCAGGCTAACAGATGATTTGTTTGCATTATTCATACAACAGTAGAACAACATTTCAACTAATGCAGAGCGTTGCGCTGGTTCCTCGGCGATAGCGGAGTTTCTTGCATTGTATAGTTGTGCAGCAGTTGACAAGATTTCAACCGACAGGTGAAGCGTCACGCGGTCCCTGTGTGATAGCTGGGCTTCTTGTTAAAATCTTAATTTTTAACGGCCGTTACGGTACAGTTCTGAGGTTCATTGTGTCTGTCATCTTGCCAAATTTCGTGGTGATTGGTCAAACCTTTGCTGAGGTATGACAATTTAACAATTTTGAAAATAGCGGCTGTCCACCATCTTGTATTTTTTAAAATTTGGATTTTTTAATGGCTGGTTGATGTCAGAGGGCCCATATGTGTCACTGTGCCAGTGTCATGTGGATCAGTCGAAACGTATTTGTATTTGTTGTATTGTATTTGGTTGGAATCGACACAGTAGTTTCAATAACATGCAAGTTTGAATATTTTGCGAGTTTGGCTTATTATGCCACTGTTAGCAGTTTTGGGGGTGTTGACCCATTAATACTAAATTTTATTATGGAGACCATCAACAGAAACATGTCATTTGAGCCACTAAGTGTTAATGTTCCTCAAAGTCCTAAAAGTTTGGCCTGTAGCCCCACAAACAAGATTGATTGATTGATTAAATTAAGGTTTTACGTACCACCCAACACAAAATAGGTTCAGAGACATTTAGTCTCTTGGCTAAATACTGAACAACATAAAATGAATTTTAGAATTTTTTTAAAGTAAAGCCTGGTTTGGTTGCCTCCTATGACCTTCGGCCTGGAAACAGTACAGGTCTATTCTGGAAGAAGTAGATAAATAAGTTAGGAAGTAAATAAGTAAGAAAGAAAGCATAAGGAAAGAAGAATAAGAAGAAAGTAAAAAAGGAAGAAATTGAAAAGGAAGTTAAGTAAACGCACAAACAAACAGTTTATATAGTGCCAAAGTCAACACATGAATCATGGCGCATTACCGCCCTGGAGCCCGTATGGGGCCTACGTCCTTTAGGGGTCGATAAATGATAGTAAGCTGCAATTTGATGTCTGCTACCTCAGTTAGGGGTGGCGCTATCAAGTGAACGCTTATGAAGGAAAGGCAGGCATGGTGTAATTTGCAGGTAAAACTGTGTGATCCATGTCTGAGCGCTTTGAGACTATGCATAGTATAAACGGCGCTATATAAATGCTATTCCTTTCCTTTCCTTTTACAAACAAGAAGCTCAGCTACCACAGAGGGACCACATGATGCTCTAAGTTATTAAATTCATGCAATGTTTCACGAGGTATAGGAGTTAGAAAGGTTTCAGACAACAAAAGTGATCTTCAAATCTTCAGGCATTGGCAATGGTGCCATTCGATAGGCCACGTACGATTTCCTATTAGTGTTCCATTGCAACTATGCCTGTCAATTGCACTGTTAATGAGATATTATCACTTATTTCCAAAAATTTAAAGAGGTCAAGATTGATTGATTGATTGCTTGAATTAAGGTTTTACGTACCACCTGACACAAAATAGGTAGGTCATTTCGGAGACTCTAGACACATACCTTTCTGGGGTGATCTATCGTGCATGCACTAGTACTCCTGTGTGTCAATCAGCACACAAAATTCAAATTGTGTAGCTGCACCAATTACAAAGATGTGATTTGGGACCAGTTTGAAAAAACGGGTCACATGACCCTGACCACCGTCTCTCTGTATTCTACCTGCATACAAAATTTGGAAACTTTCAGTTTGCCCATTCTGGAGATATTATTGCTTTCATCGAAACTGAAAATTGAAAACGGATCATATGACCTCGACCACGCCCCATTTAGGGGTGGTTTATCGTGCAGAAGCTAGGACTTGATATAGTCTACCTGTGCGCAAAATTTTACGACTCTAGCTTATCCAATCCAGAGATATGGTTGGTGCCCACCAAAATTTAAATGGTTCACGTAACCTGACCACGCCCCTTTCAGGGATGATTGGTTATCTATGGCCTGGGACTTGCTACGATGAACCTGCTTACCAAATTTGAATTTTCTATTTTTACCCACTACGAAGATATGAAAGGCAGTACAAAATGTTGAAAATGGGGTCACTGGAAATTGTGCCGTCTAATAGAGCGCATATGAGTTTCTGTTAGTCTTCCATAGTAACTATGTCCCTGTCTTGCACCATTTCAGAGATATAGCGAGATATTGGTGGAAAATTGCCACATTTAACCTACCCCTCTCTATTTTTTGCCCCGTTGGGGGTGACCCAGTCTGAATTTCACCAAGATCTTTGGCTTCAGAAAGCTAGAGTCCGTGGACTATCATACGGCGTTGTTTGCGTAATCCTGTGCTTAGCCGTTTTGGTACAATACCGGCTTGTGACAAATGGATGGATGGACTCACAATGACAGCATGTACCGCGCTAGCCATAGCGTCGTGATGTAAAAACGGGATACATTCCTGTTAATAAAAAATTTACATGGAAATGTGTTCTGTCATGCATATGCAAAGCATTAATGACAGAATGAATTTAAACCAAATTTTGCACGTGATTTCCTGGGTAGATGCAGTGACATATTTCAAACCATATCCAAATTGATCCAGTGGTTTATGACGGATGTCGGTATAAAATTTGGGCTCTCCTATTGACTTTAGCATCGGCTTCTAACACTGAATATTGTTCTGCCACACATACACATTATAGTCATGTTTATATTTTCATAGTTGACTGTGCATGATTTTGGTGATGTAAGATATAGTGAAGCTCCAGTTGATGATGCCATTACTGCCTCTGTCAATCTTGATGTGAACAGAGATGACGTGAACATTATGGATGAATCAGTGGCACTGGAAACTGAGTTGACATTAGCTAGTGTACACACTGATGACCACAGTGAATCATCCATAGTTGAAGCGTCAGTGCACCGTGATTGTCATCTGTCCACAGAGGAGATTCTCTCTCCAAAACGTGCAGCAAATGACTCCAGTTGCAGCTTGTCTACAGAAAAAGTGAACAAATTGAAGCTGATGCAGCATGGGAGTTGCCGCTATAATGAAGTAAGTTTGCTTTGTACCATAAACAGGAAGTTGTGATAGAAATAGTAGAATTAGACCATTATTTTCACTTAATCTTTACAAAAAATGCAATAAAAATTAGAAAAAAGTATTTAGACTGGGATACGACATTGTCACATTGTAGTATTTGGTGATTGGAGTGTCTGTTATCCTGTGTGTATATAGCCAACAGAGAAGTCTGTGTTAAGTGACAAGATGTCATCATTGGCTGTCAGCAGCAAATCAAGACTGCCTGATTGTGCTGTCAGTGGCAAGTGCTTATGTGTGTCTGCATTGAATGCACAACTGATGCTGAATGCAGCAGGTTGTTGCTGCCAGCCTTCAGATGTTTGTGTCCCAGAAACTGTTCCACTGGATTTTGTCGAAATTAATGACAGCAGTGAAATATGCAGTCAGCGTGTTGGAAAGAGAGATGATTGTTCTGTGAGCTCTGCACCGATTGCTTGTTCTGTTACCATTGTTGGACATGACAGTCATATTGCAGAAGAGTTGTCAAGCAAAACCACTCACGTGCAATCAAATGTAGTTATGAGCTCTCCAGAGAAAGATGGGCCTGGTTCACCCATTTTTAATCATCATCGTCAGTTTGCCATACCTGTGCCTGTCAGTAGCTCTCCTTCATTATTTGATGAAGAAGAAGAAAAACGGTTGCATCAGAGAAACACAAATAAGAATTTATTGTCAGCTTCCAAAAAAAATGTTGCAACCACAATTCCTGTTTGTATTGGTGTATCACAACCATCCCCTTCTGTACTGAGTAGAAAATTGGATTTAAATGTGACGTCTTATCACCAAAATGAGAAGAACATGTATCAAGTGAATGCTGATTACCAACCGCCAACATTGCCACCATTGTTGCTGAGTACAGTCAATGAAAGAGGGAATTTGCAGGCAGTAAATGAAGTGAAGTGTAGCGACAGTTGTGGTGGCAATGAAAACATTAAGCTGAATGGTGTACAAAGTAGCAACAAAATATTTCCAAATGAATTAGCCATACAGATGAATGGAGCAGATGATAGACCGTGCTGTATGCATACGCCTGATGTCCACAGTGCACATGCTAAAGACGTTCCAGTTGCTTGTGCAGTGTCAGCAACAAGAACTATCTGTCAGGATTTATTAGCAACGGCGGTGAATGAGTCACAGCAGGACATTGCCAGTGCTACATTCAGTTCGACAGGTGTTGCATCAGATTTTCTGCAGCCTCTGCCAAAGAAGCGAAGACGTGAGTCCGTTAACAGCAGTTCACCACATACACGGAGCACCGAAAACTCTACACACGAGAATGGTACGTTCTTCCATGCCTGAATTTTTTAGCGAACGTGAACTCACGTTCACGTTCGCTATATGCTATCGCCGGTCCGTCTGTCTGTCGTCTGTCTGTAACGATCGTGCATCCTACTCAGCTGGTTGAAATTTTCGGCAATGTTTCTTCACCATTTGGTACCTTGCCATCCGTTGACATCCACGAAAAATTTTACGGAGATCATCCTAGGGGACCCCCTCCGTTGGGGTGTTTAAATGAGAGGTAGCCAAATATAGCGATTTTGGAGCTTTCGGAAGCCATATCCTAGAAACAGTGCATGCAGGATAGGAGGTAAGATAGTATTAATCACTAATAGGAAGTCGTATATGAGCTTTTGATTGGTACCAAAATCGATGACCTTGAATGACCTTGAACGACGTAATGGCTCTTATTTTGTGTTATTTTACCGAATTTGGTAGTTTCTGGGGCGCATTTCATAAAAGTGGTTGACAGAGCCATAACTATGGACAATTTACGAATACTATGTCTAGTAGTAAACGTCTGCAGAGGGACCGCGCGACGCCCACGTATAAATTCCTAGCAGATTCATAAATTCAAGACTTAATGCACAGTACTTGCCTAGCTGTCATCTTCATAGGAAGTCGTGTATGAGCTTTTGATTGGTACGATCTTCAATGACCTTGAACGGTGAGATGGCCCGTATTTTGCGTTTTTTACCGAATTTGGTAGTTTCCGGGGCGCATTGCGTAAAAGTGGTTGACAAAGCCATAACTATGGACAATTTACGATTACTAGTACTAGTAGTAAACGTATGCAGAGAGAGGGACTGTGCAATGCCCACGGTATAAATATTCTATAACTGCAATGTGGAAATTCTGTACAGATTCATAAATTCAAGACTTAATGTGCAGTACTTGCCTAGCTATCGTCTAATTTATTAAACGAAGTAAGTTTTCTATTTTTGATATTTTGAAGTATGTGTGCGATATCGTCGTAAAAAAGTTCACGTTTGCTATCTCATCTTCTGATGAGTTCTTGACCAATAGTGTAATATTCAAAGACTGTGTTGCTTCATCGATATTGTTTTTTTAGACTAAAGCCTATTATTATCGGCAGCTGTGCAAAGCACATACGCCGGTATTTCGGTTACTCCGGAGGCGATTTTGAGGTTTTTCGCCCCATAGGGGCGACACGAAGGTCGACTCCACGCTATATATCAACCCCCATCAGTGCAGGGATGGAGTACGGGGCACCAGAACTGAAAATTATACCAATATTTCGGCATCTATCTTGGTGTCATTGGATATATGAATACGTTGCCGACGATAAAATGACAGTTAAAAGACAAAACCGACAGAGCAAAAACACACACAGAGACAGGGCATGAGGCACACACATATGCACCTAAACATGTACGTAAACTTAAACATTTACTGTAACCTAAAGTGACCAATAACATCACGGCTTGTACGATAGTACAAGCTGTTGTAAAAGCGACTAGCCAAAGTAATGGGAAAGGCCAAATTTTGACCCCCTGGGGCTCCGAAACCCCT
>Ga0209780_1004544_pt1 | contig 10706 bp, 8 predicted proteins | sample WorMetexBAHAMAS2_FD_187384 | JGI IMG/M metagenome (GOLD analysis project Ga0209780, IMG submission 187384) | Marine gutless worms symbiont microbial communities from Max Planck institute for Marine Microbiology, Germany - Inanidrilus exumae... | ecosystem: Host-associated > Annelida > Digestive...
ATCTTTATGTCATACACAGCTGTCTGTGTCGTGTGTATACTGTTGTGTTCATTTCGTGATTATTATATATCGTAACCTGTGCAGTGGTCCGAGTAAAGTCTTGGTCTTGGTCTTGGCCTTGAAATAAAAAGTCTTGCCTTGGTCTTGATCAAAAAGTCTTGGTCTTGGTCTTGGTCTTTGTCTTGAAAAATACTGAGGTCTTGGTCTTGGTCTTGGTCTTGAGACCTAGAGTCTTGGTCTTGGTCTTGGTCTTGACAAAAAAGTCTTATTTACATCACTGGAAAATATGAAGTTAAACAAGAATTTTGACAAAAAGCCGCATCGCGCAGAGGGCGGACTTTTCACGGGGTACAATGTAACGTGACACCAACCAGTCTGGAGCATTTCAGTCGGCTGCAGCAGTCGCGCTGTCATGCCGTTATTGAGGATTGTATGATCCCTGTTGCTGCATACACCGAATCAGAGACTCGCAATGCTTTTCAATGAACCGAAAATTGCCCCTGTCCCTGCAGGATCACGACCCCCTATCCAATACGTGGTTCCTTGAGCCCCCAAATGGCATCTCGATCGGTTCACCCGTTTTTGTACAGCACATCCGTGTTCCCAACACACAGACACACAGACCGTCTGTAGCAATAGACCGCATCTTACACTGTGTGCAGGCGATGCGGACTAAAAATTAGAGTGGTAAATTATGGCATGTGGAATTGCTAACAAATGCGCAAATGACTGCATGTCAGGCATAACCCATCCAATGCTTTTACTGATGTTTACCGCGCGACGCTATGCTAGCGCGGTATTTATGCTGTCGTCGTGTGCACGTCCGTTCGTTTGTCTGTCCGTCACAAGCCGGCACTGTACCAAAACGACCAAATGTAGGATCACGCAAACAACGTTGCACGATAGCGCAGAGGCTAGTTTTCTAACGCCAAAGATTTTGGCGAAATTCCATCGGGGTCACCCCAAACGGTGGCACCAAATACAGCTGCGGTGGGTTGCAATATTGGCGATTTTCAACCAATATCTCACCATATCTCAGAAACGGTGCAAGATAGGACATAGTTACTATGGCAAGCTAATAGGAACTCGCATAAGCTCTATCGAATGGCGCTATTTCCAGTGACCTTGACTGACCGTATCTACGCCAAACCACGCCATTTCCGTCACAAGCCGGCACTGTACGAAAACGGCTGAACAGATCGAGCTCGTTTTGGCACAGAGGCGTCCGTCGGATTATCCTGCACTGTGTTGGGAGGGAATTCGGGTATCTCCAAAAATAAGGGTACTTTCCTCTGGAACTTTCACCCAAACTCTAGATTTAAGAAAAATTACGCAATTGCACGTCGATCGTGGACGGTCACTGTGATAAACTGATGACGGTTGTCGGTCACCAATTTATCAAACTGACCGTCCACATCTGTGTACAGCACGGTGGGCGTGAGGGTCCGCGTCGTGGGGTCTGTCAGCGGCAGCGGAGACTTGTTGTGTGCATTACTTTAACAATATGTTGTTGCACAGCTGGTGGTTAGAGTTTGAATTGGATTAGCTGAACGTATTTGGCAGACTTTTTTCACCACGTTTTCATACAATACATCGAGACGAGTCGACACTTTGATCAACCCCTGCGGTGTGATAGATACTGGTATAGGGCAGCAAAAATTTGTGATCTGTTTTTCCATCCTATCTTGTAAACGATACAACAAATGAACATACAGTAGTTAATTACTGCAGAGCAATAGTATCGAGCCATGTCATTTCCGATGATCTGAATTGACCTCTGAATGTCATTCCAGCTAATATGGAGTCTGCATCACGAGAATACAGTATAGCGAATATAAAACGTACTCGGAAGTCTCGCAAGAGCCGCCATTTCGGACATCGAATCTCTCCATACGTTGTAACTTGGTTATTACTTTTGTATACGTATACTGTCAGTTTTCACCAAGAGCTCAAACAGTGGTGTTTCAATAACTTTTACTGGCGCAACGTTGCGCTAGCGCGTTATTAGCTATGGCCTAGTGTCTGTCTGTCTGTCCGTCCGTCTGTCTGTATGTCACACGCCGGTATTGTATCGTAACGGATAAACGGATCGAGCTCGTTTTGGCCTAGAGGCTACCCTCGACTTATCCTACATTGCATTGGAACGTAATTCGGCTATCTCAAAAAATAAGGTATCCCTCTAGAACTTTAGGTCCCAGACTTTGGACTTAGAAAATTTCGCAACTGCACGTCGACCGTCATAGGCGTTGTCATCTTAGGTGGACGCTCAGTGTGATGAACTGACGATGGTCATCGGTCGCCGGTTTATTACACCGAGCGTCCACCTTTGTGTGCAACACTATGGGCGTTACGGAACGCGTCGCGCGAGTCTGCTGCAGCTGAGACTTGTAAGCAAAGAGAAGAGAGCAGCCGCCGTACAGTCGTTTCAAAAACGTCATTCGACGTTCATTTCTGTACGCCTGTCGTGTGTTCAATCCGTACTGTCGTTCGAGGCGACGGCTGCACGTAAACGTCCTCGTTTACAATTTTCATGCAACTGTTGCGCCATGTGTTCGGTACATGACAGGCAAATGTTGTAGCCTATGCGTTGCTGCAATTGTTGCACATTTAGGACGGTTGTAACTACTAGCTTGTAGCAATAATTGTTGCAACGGTTGTAGCGACGGCCGCAACGTGCATTTGTGTGATACTTTGGTTGGTTGCGTGACACAGTGGTTAGAACGTTGGTCTTTGACCGGCGAACTTTCCTGTCCCACGCTCGACCTGCAGCTGATGGGTGACCACTTATGTGGGTAAGCCGTCCGCTATAGGTCAGCCAACTAGGCCAACTCAGCCTTTCATCCTTCAGCGGTCGATAAATTGCGTAGTAAGCTATATCAGATGTGTGCCGTTTCGTTCGGGTGGTGCCATCTGGTGAATGCTTACGGAGTGAAGTCAGGATGGTCGTGTGGGTGGCAGGTAAAAACTGTGCGATCCCGATAACACGTGCCATTCTGTTCGCTTCGTGACTGTTTAGACCGTAAGAACGCGCTATATAAGTACCTCATACTTTACTTTACTTTACCGACATAGAGGACATTACCGTCAGTAGCCACGCTTATCATAAGCTGCTGCAGCTGCTGCTACTAGTAATAACATGACGACGCCCCCAAACACAGTCGAACAGTACGCGATGTTCGTGGACGTGGTGCGCCACGGCGCGGATTAGGCAAAGTGTGGGCGTTGTACGTTATCCGTCACCATGCTTGTCAGACTAGCGCACATGGCAATCGGAACGATGCGTGACTTTTTTGCGTGACTGTTCTCAGACAGACTGCTGAAGAGTCGACGATGTATCTTCCGTCGAAATCACCTTGTCGGTATACGCCCATGAACAGCTAGACACCGGTCGGCCCAACGAGATATTAATATTTTGCCGGTCTGAACAACAGCAAAATGCACGAAATATATTTTAGTGCTGATTTCGGAATCTCCGAATATAAAACACGAGATGGACAGATAGATGCTGAAACTCCTTTTACACGTCTAAAAAGTGGGTATAAAACGAGAAGCTCAGCTATCGCAAAGGGACCGCACCACGCGCTGCGTCAGTTGAAATATTGTCAACTCGTGCAAAACTACAAAAATCGCACTTGAAAAGGGTTGCAGTAGGCTAATGACTCTGAAGGTCAGTATATAAGGTCACCGAAAATTTGGCGCGATTCGATAGACCATATATCACTTCCTATCAGTGGTCTGCAACAATGTCTATCTTGCTGTTTCTGAGATACTACCACCTTTGCAATGTACGTTACTTGTGATCTTTGGAAGTCCTTCAGCTTCGATACGAAAGTTAAAATTACAGGCCATGTAATAGAACCACGTGGTATATTTGCCAAGATTATGGAGATAAGAAGGGTTTCAAACAGCTAAAGTGGCTTTCAAAGTCACTCAAGGTTGTTCATACAGGTACCATTCGATAAGCCACACATACTTTCCTTTTAGTCTTTCACTGCAATTGTCTCTATCTTTTACCGTTTCCAAGATTGTCACTCATTTTCTAACGTATAAAGCGGTCACGTGACCCTGTACACACCCCATTCGGGGATGATCTATCATATGCGTATACGCTAGTACTCGCCACGAGCAATCTGAATACCAAATTTAAAGTGCTACACCAGTTCCAAAGATATGATGGGCCCAAAATTAAAACAAATGGTCACGTAATCCTGACCACGCCCATTTGGGGGTAGTTTGTCATCCGAAGACCATAAGGTACAAAATTTTATGACTTTAGTTTCGGCCGATCCAGTGATATGAAGGAAGACCCAAAACATAAAATAGAAGTTATTTGGGATGGTTAGAGTCAAGGTCATGGGAATGAAATTGTTGATTTTGGCTCACTACGATCATTTCAAAGGACTGTTAAGCTTTTAGATTTTTCATCTGTCCAGAAAGGTTTTTTAGCTTTTAATCATGTGCTTTTCCATGTATGTTTGTGTGCGTGCGTGCGTGCGTGCCCATCTATAAGGCATAATACATGACTCATTGAACCCACATGAGTCAGCTCCCCAAACGGCATATCGATTGGTTCAGCCGTTTTTGCACAGCACGTCCGTGTGACAAACACAGACAGACATACAGACAAACAGACCACGATACGTGTGAAAGCTGTATCAAAAGGCCACATCTTATGCACTGCGTGCAGGCGATACGGCCTATAAATGTCACGCAGAGTTTTCCGATCCGATCATGATGTGGTTGGTAATAGAATATGATATCTGTCGCGAAACGGGGAATCTGAGGTGAATGATTACACGACAAAACTAGAAGAATCCAGAACTCGCAAGAGCGCTATGAACCACGCCGGTGATGTTTTTGTGCCTCTTGACCTTGACCTTTGACCTTTTGACCCCAAAATAAATGGTTTCCACATAGGCGGTGGAACCTATGAGGCACGGAGGCTCGTGCCTCCTTATAATTTAGGGCCAGGAGGCACGCTATAGAGCGTGCCTCCCCAGAATTTTTGCCATCAAATGCTGTTAAACGCCAAAATGTTGTACTAGATGCTTTTTGTGGGATTAAAAACGCCCGAAAATCGATTTCAGCGGCCCGAACCCCACTGGGGACGATTGCACCGCTCTCCCATACCGTATAGCTGGTTGGGAGGGGAGCTAGCTGTCCCCTATCCAATAACCCCACCCCGCCTCGGCCTTTCGGGCATGGAACTTTGGCCCTTTGTGCCTCCTCACTTGTGACCATGGTTATAAGATCTTATAACCATGCTTGTGACTATCTTCCGCCGCCTCTGAGTTTTCAGGACTCATGGTGGACCATGTCTGTGTCAAGTTTGGTGATCCTAGCTGCATCGGTTTTTGAGATATCGTGTGGAAAACAGACAGAGAAACAGACAAACGCAGCTGAAACCCTAACCATGCGACTGCCGTCGGCGTGGGTAACCAGCCTCTAATGTCCATTCAAAGTGTCGTCTTATTTCCAGGGCCGTATGGCTGGTTGTACGTCACCACTCGTGTCGAGACGCCGCCGCCGGCCAGGTTGATGGCATTATGACGCCGGTGCGGTTTCAGCTGCAAGTAACAGGTGCTCGGGCGACGCTCCTAATTGCCGAGCGCCGACGTGCGACGTCACCGGAGCCGTTAAAGTGTCGCCGTGGACGGTTCGTTTGGAAGCTGTTGACGACTGACGACGCGATAAAGACGACGTGACCGGCACAGCGCGCGCGATTAGTTCGAGTGGAGAGCGCGGCGTGGATACGATGTTCCCTGGTCGTGGTCTTGGATTAGGTCGAGGCGACATTGTGCACCTAATGAGGACCTGAACGTTACGCAGACATTGCCGTTCTGTGTCGCTAACACGAAGCCTGTATATGTGACGGTGTTAATACCACGGTGAGACATTGATTTTGAACAACTACTATACGTCGTCCTACAGAACTCCAGTCATTTCGAGATGAATACTGTCTACATTGCATATAGGCCTACAGTATAGGCCTAAGTCGAACGGCGGCAATGCCATGTAGCTCCCAAGTCTTGTCAAAAAGATCCATATTTAATGGCATTTTGACATGCGGTGGTAGTGCTGTAGTTCTTTAATGATTACTGACAACAAAATTTAATGTAGCTGTTACAGCTAAAATGCGTGGCAAAGCCCAGCGTGTAGCCCGCCCGGCGCAAACGCGTCTGCAAACTCAGGGACTATTGGACCAAAGTTTACTGTTTCAGACATAGAGGGGTCATCGGCGGTGATCCATATTGCCATCCTCCTGTCCGTTGTGGAATGCCAGCGCACAGAATGAAGGTTGAGAATTTTCGCTGATTCGCACTAAAAAAACTGGTTACCATGGCAACATTCCTTGAGCGATCGCGAAAAGAAGGTCGGAATGATCATGCCCACCCACATAATAATTATGGACATATCCTGAAAATTTGGTGAAGACCGGTCCAGTATAGGCCTAGGCCTACATTCTTATATCATTTGGTTACCATGGGGACCGTTAAAAGAAAGACAGTAACGTCGGCACATCTTATAGCATTTCGGTAAGCCAGAGGCAGCCGAGCCGGCTAAATAATGTAAACGTGATTGATAGCTGTTGTCCGTCCGACGGATATTCTGCCAGTGCTATGATGCGCTGAATACACGAGCCGAATGCGATCTGTTGCATATCATGTCCTTGGAATTCTAACTGTCATGGAAATGTAATAGGCTATAGCACTGTAAACGGCAGATACAGAATCCACTTAGTGCTAGTCTGTAGTGACTTTGTCTTTATCTCATACGATCTATTTTATACACGTGTACCTGCGCCTTTCATTTACAGTTGAAGCTACGGTATATTGGTGATATATCGGTAAATTTTTCAGCATGCTGATGATATAATCTTCTTATCTCTATCATGGAGAGGACTCCAATACCTTATAGACAGTTTGTAATTTGTATACGTATGCCCATAAGTTGCATATATGGCATGTAACAGCCATGGAACTGTATGCATGGTATTAAACCATCTGTGATGCTCTAAATTAGGTACCTCTGATATTCAATTTGTGACATCATTTCGCTACCTCGGCCACATTATAAGTGACTCTTTGTATGATAATGAAGATATTCAACGGGAGATTAAGAATACTTTTCTACGCACCAATGTGTTAATTGGAAAATGTAAGAGGTGCTCATTTTATATGAAAACTGTACTTTTTCGGTCCTACTGCAGTCTATGATGTCTGTGCAGTCTGTGATGCTCTAAATTAGGTACCTCTGATATTCAATTTGTGACATCATTTCGCTACCTCGGCTACATTATAAGTGACTCTTTGTATGATAATGAAGATATTCAACGGGAGATTAAGAATATTTTTCTACGCACCAATGTGTTAACTGGAAAATGTAAGAGGTGCTCATTTTATATGAAAACTGTACTTTTTCGGTCCTACTGCAGTCTAGGGCTGTATGATATTGCATTGTGGCAAAACTATACGATGACGTGATCACTAATCTTAGGTCATGCTACAACAAATGTATAGAGTCATTTTTGGTACAGCCGTAGCTATAGTCTGTCTCAACTCATGGAAACGGGTTTACCTCGTTTCGATACTGTTGCACACAACACTGCATGTATATTTGCTCGTCGTTCGTGGTAGAATTGCGCCAATGTATTAGTTGCTTATTTTAATGGGCTTAACATTTCAAACTGATTGTGTAGTTGTACATGTGGTTTGGTGTTTTGTGTTTTTGTCTGTGTGTGTGTTCTGTGTCTGTGTTCTATGGGTCACATTGCCTGATTTAAATAAATGATTGAATGAATTGCACCGTCGGTAGCCACAGTAGTACCGTACAAGTGTTTGTCAGAGTCTGTGTCGATCGGAAATGGCGTTGACGTTTACAAATAGCATGACTTCGAAATCCAACTGGGTCACTCAAAGGTCATTGTATAAGCTGAATAATGAACATGAGACTTCGTATTAACGTATAAACTCGTTTATAAAAGCTTGACGAAATATATCTGCATCTTTGTGCAAGGTTGCGACTTTTCAGCACACCGTTGTATTTGACGCACGTAAGAGGTTGATTCCATAAAGATATCCGTTACTTATTTGGTGAAAAAAATAGAATCCAAGAGCTGTTATGCGTACCATGTTTTTTCTCTGGAAATGTTAACCTTCGAGACGTCAACTTGACAGCTGAAATTTTTGACGATATGTTGGGCGGTCGTGACTGGCTCACGAATGTGATGGACAGACGGACAGACAGACAGACATATCGAATTGTTTCGGCTGTCGTTGACAACCGGGCGACGCTCTTCGTCACGGCCAGCGTGTTGTAAACGAAGATGGGCGCTCAACGTGTTGAATTTGTAACGTTCAGACTACGTTGACGACACTTGCGATGGTCGACGTGCCGTGACGAAAAAGCGAGTAAAAATCGGTTAATTTCAGTGTTTGGGATAATTTGGTTCCAAAGTATCCTTAAAGTTATCGTACCCTTGCAACACAGTGTAGGATAAGTAGAGGGCATCCTGTGTGCCGAAAACCAGCTCAAACTATTAAGATATTTCGATAGAACATTGACCTGTGCTGTGACAGATGAACGGACACAGTGCCAAAACATACATCGCGCTGTGCGTATGCGTTGCGCGGTAAAATTTGACGATGTGGCCGGTGTGAATTAAACGTTGTCTGTCAGTGCCGGCTGAAGACAGACCGCTGTGCACGTTCTTTCGTCTGCTGTGGTCGTGCGACGACTGCCGTAGTCGCGACGTGTCGCAGCAGCGGGCCTGGATCACCGAGCAGAAGCACGTGTCCGGCTCGCCGACGTACGACAGCCGTAAGTACGTCATCGCCAAGGCGACACGACTCGTAGTCGTACACCAGTACGCGTCCATGTGTGACGGACAGCCGTGCATCCGGACCGATGCCGAGCACACGCTGGAGTGCATGACCGACGAGGCCGACAACAAGTACCGCGTACGGCGACTGGCGCACGGGTTCGTAGCCTCGTAGTGTCCAACGAATGTGTTCGACCGCCTGCTACGATATATCGCGGCGAAATCGCGCTCTTTCCCTTGTGCCACTTAAGAGTTTTCGGTTACCCTGAACCAGCGCTACCGCTGGGGCACATGCTGCATCCTGTGTCTTCTGTACGATCAGCTTATATTACTACTCCAACCCTACCACGCACTGCAAATTACACATGTACTGCAATTGACTAATTGATTGATTGATTGATTAATTAATCAGTTAATAGATCGATCACGAATGGCACGTGTTAGAGGGATCACACATTTTTACCTGCCAATTTTAGGGGTTTTCTTTCCCATTAACGATGCATTGTACAGCATAGCATTTGGGACCCATACGAAAACGGCCAAACCGATCGAGATGCCGTTTAGGTTGATGACTTGGGTATGCCCCAGGTACTGTGTGTCAGATGGGGACCCGATCCTTAAGGGGAAGGGGCAATTTTCGGGGGTTGGCGATCTTAACTGCACCGGTCGCTGCGACAAGGATCATTCAATCGTCAATAACGTCATGCAGCAGAAGGGATTATTCTGTATGCCAGGCAAGCGCAAATAGTATTCTGAACATTTCTGGGCACAGACGATGCGGCCTGTCGGTTGCCAAGGGGGTGGTTGGATTGGACAGCGCGGGCGAAGTCTGATATCTACGATTGCCTTGTTAATAGTTGTGTCATATATGATTTGTGGTTTTGGAGATTTATACATGTTTTGAACAACTTTATTCACCTCGAGAGGTAGCATACAATAAATAATATAACAACAATATGTTGGTTCTTCATTTACGAACAGACAGACAGACAAACGGAAAACGACAGATCACGGGTGCAATCCACAACAGAACCTCCTAGACAGATGACATCATAATAAAATGTTTTATTACCAACCATTTTAGTCGTCCAGGTAGAGTAGTCGGTCAGGTGTGTTTGTCTTATGTGGTTAACTTTCGAACAAGATGACCTTTGGTGGGCGTGCTGATTCGTACCGGCCCAGTCACGTTCGATGGCAGGTCGTAAGTCAACGGGTTAGAGTAGGGCAACCAGTGAAATTGAAGTTGAGAAAACCGGTTACTGCATCGTACCTAAAAGTAGACCTGAATTGGAACCCGTTAATAAGTAGCAACCAGCCAAAAATTCACGGTCGGTTTTTTTCTAAAGTAATGCGCGCGACGGCGAGTGTAGGGATTTCTAGTTACGTAAAATGTTTTTAAATCGTCACTGGATAGAAGCTTTTTTCAGTTAACTTTTTGTTGTTTATTAGCCTGTATTTCTAACTGAAACACACGTAGAAAATGAATTACATGTCAGGGCCGCCCATGCGATGGGAGACGCCACTGTGTGTATGTGGCAATGTTTTACACACATTTCCAGTCGGCTGTCAATCATGTTGATCAGACAGCATCGGTCCAGAATTAGTTACTATATTTAGACTGTGTTCTACGTGTCCGTCTTTGTTCTGACGTTCTCATGTGATGGTAGCAGGCTGTAACATCACATGATGGCCTGCCACGTGATTTTTAGGCCGGGATCGGTGGCTAGTATAAAAGTAAAACCGGGCCTAAAGTCAGTTAGTTTAGTTAGAACTCGAGTTGACGGGTGCGTTGTAGCCCGTGGGTTTAGACGCAGTGTGCGTCTGTGAATGCGAATTTTCACGCATTTATTCGACGTCGTTTAGATATTATTTCGTCGTCGAAGGA
>Ga0209780_1004545_pt1 | contig 10706 bp, 8 predicted proteins | sample WorMetexBAHAMAS2_FD_187384 | JGI IMG/M metagenome (GOLD analysis project Ga0209780, IMG submission 187384) | Marine gutless worms symbiont microbial communities from Max Planck institute for Marine Microbiology, Germany - Inanidrilus exumae... | ecosystem: Host-associated > Annelida > Digestive...
TGCGCATGCGCAACAAAAATGGCCACGTAAGACTGCCAAGCCAGGGTGCTTTTGACAATTTTCGCTGCGCTTGCGCAGGAAACGCATCGTGTCTATTCGCGGTCAAAAACTCGAGGAGACTTGGAAGGCATTGTTTAAAGTCGTTTTTTGTTGCGCATGCGCAGAATTGGCTGGATCCGGACTTGATTAAGTCGATTTCCCAGTATCGTTAATTCTTGTTTACACCCACATGTTCACGTTCTCACTTTTTACTCGCGACGCTATGCTACCGCGGTGTATGCTATGGCACTGTGTCCGTCCGCCTGTCTGTTTATCACACGCCAGTATTGTACAAAAGTGGCTGGCTATATACATGGGATCATGCAAACAACGCCAAACATGCCTAGGGACTCTGGTTTTCTGATGCTAAAATCTTGATGAAATTCTAATAAGGTCACCCGAAAAGGGCGCCAAATACAGGTGGGTGCGATTTTCCACCAATATCTCTTTATATCCCAGAAACGATGAAAGAGGGGACATAGTCACTATGGAAAGCCAATAGGAAGTCGTGCGTGGTATGTCGAATGATGCTACTTCCATTATTGGACTATTGCGTTGTCGATCTTAAAACTCACTAGTGAATGCCTTCACAGTTATTGTTTACAATAGTTCATAGCGTAATTATTGTCGGCGGTTAAAATGCTTCTTAAACGTCAGCAACAAATTAGTTCATGAGTCGTGTCAGAACTCAGAACAGACGTAGCACCATGCTATTATTGGAGTACGGCAAATGGGACAGCCTCGACCTTTTTTAATGTCGGCGCAGTCGATTGCAAATTAACAACACCAAACTAAAACACGTTTATATATTGTCACGTGTTTATACAGTCTCGGCTTTCCATATTCTGTATTTCCCGCATTTTCCTGACTCGCATTTCCATATCTCATATTTTCGGCTTCCCCCTTTTTACTGCAGTTTCCGCTTTTTGTTAGACGCGTTTCGCTGACAATTTGTTGAGTGTTTAAATGCCTTGCACATTTTGCCATATAACGAAAACATGGTACGTGTTGGTACATTGGCTTATATGATGGGCGGTTTTGTTACCTTAGGTACATCAACGACGGGACTGGTGGGATGCCCACCCACCGAGTCATATCTTGCAAAAGGACCACCTGTAGGCTACCAATCGTCTTTTTTTTGTGCGCCTTACGTTACTGCGGTTGTTTATTGACCCACGAGAAACGATGCGACAAACGCAAGGGACAAAATGATACCGTTCCAGTAAACATCGCAATAGGTTGATGCAGAAAAATGACAACTTTCTGGAAATTTTTTGTTTGCTCTGGAATGGCTCAGTTACCCCCTCGTTTTGAGACATTATTTACTTCATGCTGTGGGGCTTCGGCATAGGTTTTGCTGTCTCCTGGAATACATTATCTCGCTACGCCGCTATTTATATTTCTGACCTTACATAACTGACGGGGATGTTCTACGCTGGTTCTATAGACTTCTGCTGCAGTAGCACAACTTCACATCATATGTATGACGCATGACATCTCGTGCGGGAAACGGACAGTTCCCACTGGACAATTCCCCCTCGGACATTTCCCCTACCATGCTCGGTTAGGTTTAGAGTTAGGAGTGAGGTCAGTAGGGTTAGGGTTAGGGTTAGTAGGGCTAGTATTAGGGTTAGAGTTAGGGTTATGTTTATTGTTTGGGTAAGGGGAAATGTCCAAGAGGGAAAATGTTCAGCGGAAATGTCCGACAATCTCTTATGTGACGTTGGTGACCACGGCTGTAGAATTGGGTTTTTAAAAACCTAGGTTTTAGGTTGTTAAAAACCTAAAAAACATTTTTAAAACCCGATTTAGGTTTTAAGGTTTTTATTTTATTTTTATTTTAGTATCTTATATTTAATTTATTTTAATTAATGAATTAAATTAATTATTTAAATCTCATATTCAAATTTGAAATGTGATTTGTGAGATTAATGCTTCATTTCCTTAATTTTTCCTTCGGTGACTGGAGATTTGTCTTTTGTAGGATACGGCGTTTAGATAGACCGTATACAGTATGCGGTATACAGGCTGCAGTAGAAGATTTAAAGTTGGAACTCCAAAAGACTGGCCTGTCAGTGACATTCATCATGCTCACAGTTACAGCAGACAACTAACAGTTGTTAAAAATAAATACAGCTGTTGCTGTTGAGAATGTCTGCATGCTGTATTTTATCTTATGTATGCTGTAATCCATGAAAAGGAAAAGAGCATACCGTGTACACTACTGTATTATGAGTCCCATATGGATGCAGATTTTAGATGCTTTTGGGTCACACTTTGATGTTTGGCGACATCAGTCTTCGTAGAAAAAATACCTTTAAAACTTTTTTAACTTTTAAAAAACAAAAGAAAACTAAAAAACCCAAAACATAAAATTATTTTTAAACCTAGGTTTTCTAGCCCTGTTGGTGAATGGTGACACGATACAGGACGAAACAGCTGTTGACTGAAGCGATCCTGAGCAACGACTTCATGAAGCACTTGGACTACACGCAGATCCAGCAGATTGTCGACGCAATGCACGCCGTCGACTACGCCAAGGGCAGCGTCATCATCAAGGAACGAGACGTCGGAACGCACGTCTTTGTCATCGAAGGTATCACTCGACTACACATTTCGCTGCGGCATTTACACCGAGTTTAGTCAGTTTACTGACGGCTGCGTATCAGGCAAGTAGGGGACTCAGACACATCTTTGCTGGGTGTACAACGGGATTTCCGAGCAAGAATCGCATTATCTCATGTCATCTTTTATTCTTTAGAAACAATTGTCAAACGCAACTGTGTACAAAATTGGTTACAGTGGTTACAAATTGTTCACAACGATAACGACATAAGCTTATAGCTGTTATAAGTTGACGATCAAATTAAACAAGTAGTCAAATAATTTTGACGAAAGGCCGCATGACCGTCTAATTGGCACCATCGCGCGGCGGCGAATGGTTTCGTCCGACCTTCATCCCATCTAATGAATGGTTGCTTGTGCCGACATGAGTCAGCCTATAAACGGTATCTCGATCGGTTCACTCGTTTTTGCACAGCTCACCCGTGTGTCAAAATCGCCGACTTGTCACTCACGTAGCACGTCATGCCGTTATTGAGCACATTTAAATTGATACCTTTCGCTGCATACCGTTATTGACGATGGAATGATCCCCTTTGCTGCGAACGCCGCAGCAGAAACTGCCAATGCTTTTGAATGGTCGGAAAACACCAAAATTGCCCTTCCCGTCGGAATCTGACCCCCATCTAATACATGGTTCACTGGTTCCTGCGGCCCACGCGAGTCAGCTATCCAAACGGCATCTCGATCGGTTCAGCCATTTTTGTAGTGCTTACGAACATGACCAACAGCGACACACAGAAACTGTGGGCAGACAGACCACGCTACTCCGTCTGTAGAAATAGCCCGCTATCGCTATAGCTATTGCTGCTATGCGACCTAATGATTGCATGGATGTACCATTCTGTTCATGTTCGGCGGTCCATAATGTGCGTAAGCGCGTACACATGCGTGTGATACGTGTGAACAGATGGCCGGGTGGAAGTGACGAAGAGCGGAAACAAGGTGACAGATCTCGGGTCAGGCAAAGTATTCGGCGAGCTGGCCGTACTCTACAACTGCACTCGCACTGCAACGGTCATCGGTTCGTTCTTTCTACCAATCGCCAACCAATCCTTTTTGTTCTGATCCGAGATCCGTATAGTCTTGAGAATGAGCTGTAGAATCGGCGATTACTAAACCAGTTGATTCACATTCACGGATAGTTATAGCAGATTTATGTTTGCACTGGCGCATAGAAGCAAAGGCATTGTCAAGATTCTGTATTAGGAGATAGTTATCCGAGCTAGTGAGGGGGTCTGGGAAGTACCATCACCCGATTTGAAAATGCATTTGTTGGCATTAAACCAAGCGTAAAACGATTATTTCCTGGCAAGATGAGGCCAGGGAGCCCATCACCAGCTACCTACGCCATTGTCATACTAGATATTTTCTTACAGCAGCTGTATGATTCTGCATTGGCGCTGCTTTCAGCCTTCAAACATCAACTGTGATCTGACATTATGGTATCCTGTATGGAGTATGGACGAAGATACGGGAATCAGTTACGTATACATGTTGCTTCTGCCAGACAGAGAAGTGTTAAAATGTCTTAAAAGTGTCAGATTGCATGCATGCTCAGGCTCGGAGTGCCGCGACATGTAATACATATAACAATAGACAAACTATGAGCAGTTTTTTCCATATACTAATGTTTTACTATTATATTATATTACTATTTATTTTGCTGTTTTAAAGTACATACATATAGGTGTATTATGTACCGGTAGTTGGCAAAACGCAACAAATTACAGCATAATACAAATACATGCGATTGTACAAATACACACTAATATTTCAGTCACACCAGTTTACGCGAATCTCGTTTGCTAACTATTTCATAATTATGTACAGCTGCTACGACGTTGAAGCTGTGGGCTCTGAGCCGTCACGACTACCAACAGATATTGACGTTCAGCGGCCTGAGAATTCATCAACAGCGGCTTCGTTTCCTGCAGAGGTCGCCCTCACACTGCAGTGTTGTGTTTCAAAAGATCTCCGTCTAATCTAAACGAGAATCAGCATTTTAATTTTTAACTCATTCGATGTGATGCATGCACTTCGAAACTGTCGGTTGTGCGACAGAAGGACATCCAGTCTGTAAAATATCTGCTTCAATTATCCCCACAGATACAATTTTGGGGGATCGGCGGAACCTGGAGTAACTGCGGAAAAAGGGCGGTTAAAAAACAACCGAAAGTAGTGCTATAAATGACTAACAAACTGTAGTGCAAATGGACTAGGTTTATAAGACTTACCAGATTCAGTAGATGTTGAACTCCAGTGGTAGAAGTGAAGACCGAAGAGATAAGTGTAAGGAAGTATAAGGTTCAAATTGTCACTAGAATTTAGAAATCACGTTAGACAATGAAGATGGCGCGCATAGTGACTTTGGTTTTTTTGCGCCATGTACAAATATCCGTACTTACTTACTTACTTACATGTATTTCAGACACTTTATGCACGTTAAATCATCTCATCGCATACCACCAACGATTGTAGAATCGATCTGAACACGAGAGTTCTGCTGGTAAATTGAATCAACCCAATAGATTTACTGACGTGTCAGGAAGTCGAATTTTCTACAGCGTGTGAAACTATACGTGTAAATGGTATCATTATCAAAATTCAGTCTAAATATTATTCTATTTGTAGTTGTCTTACGCAATGTTTTAGCGTGCCTGGACTAAGAGACATACCGGCTGAGAACATGTCGAAGATGGCAGACGCACTCGACGAGGTTAACGTCACTTTGATAATAAAACATGTTAATAACTTAAGCCACAGCTCTAACACATAAAGAACAATTTTAACGGGTTTCATAACAAATTTTGCTGGCATCAAAGATTGCGAATGAATATTCTTTGACGACACTGAACATAAGTAGGCCTTAGTGAAATTACATACCGTAAGTAAGCGACATTGGCTGGATTCGCAATTCATCACTTTATTATGGTGCTGATGAGATTTTACAAACAAAGTTTTGAGTAGATTAAAATCTTATTTTATGGGTTTTATTAGAAACGTGTTCGAGTATTCAATGTAATAAACTATGTCAACAGACGGACTAGGACTTGAATCTTGCAGTGTGGACTCGACTATATCACTGGTTTTAGCATTGTTATTTCGGCAACAGGAAGAGCATCTGGCCTGTGAAAAATCCTGCTTCAATTGTGCTAAATGTTCTCTCTGGGAATCCGTCTAAAGCCGCAGTCACTTCGGTAAAATACTCGTCAAATAAAAATAAAATATCACGGCTATAGTGAAGTAGTGATAGTGTACATATTCTAGGTAATAGGTTGAACGCCAACTTAAAGACAAAATGTTCGACGGGGAGCAAAATGTTCACGTGCATAAACGTCTTGTTGTCTGATCAAATTACCAGCTATTGATGTACATTACAGTGCAGACAATTAACGTATACTTCATAATAGACTGTAGCTGAAAAGAAGTAATTGTGACATTTTTGCCTATTGGCTTAAATACTGTTTGCTTATCGATCTAGGTTCACTTTCACAATGGCGACTATATAATTCGGCAAGGTGCTATTGGTGACACATTTTACATCATTGTCAGTGGCCAGGTTAGAAATACGTGTACATTGCTCAGCGACGTTATTGTACAGTGTCTTTGCTGTTTGTGAGCGCAATTAACCTGGCTGTCACCTGGATGAATCGTGGATTCAAAGTACATCGGGATAGACGGAACGAGTAGTCCTATAAGATGCGTTTGGCTCAAAATAACTGTTACAAAACGTTACTATACAAAACCGAATTCTTGATGAATGGTATTAAATCAAAATAGACTAATACCTGTTTTATTTTTATTTATTTAGGCCTATTTATTTATTATTTTAAGAAAATAATTACAGCATACACGCATTTCTAATTAGGTTTTGGTACAACATTACCAGTGTGTGTTACCTATGGCCGTGGCTCGATGCTATTCTGACGACAGTACAAGCCGTTATGTACTTCCGGATTGTAAGTTAGACACTTTAGCATCTGTATATTAATAATTTTAGCGCAAAATTATCAACTTCGCTAGTTGTATTCGTTGATTGATTTTATAAATTAATTTTTTGGCATATATGTTTGATTCCAACTTATTACCAGACTGCAATTTAGCATTAGCAATTTACCCATTAGCCGCAAGTGTGCCAGTTAAATTTTGTCTTCTTTTGGCTCTTGAGTTATTGACGTTATTCTAGACGTCTCCATGAATTATGGAAATAAGTTATTGGTAGCCTACCGCCAACGCGGTGTCTACTCGTTCGAACGAAAGGTAACTCCGTATTATTTAGTAAATATAATTAATATCGAATACAACGGGAGAACATGTAGGCCTACATGTACTGTAGACTAATAATAGCCGAAGGAAGAGACTGTTGTTGAGAGCGGCGAGTGCGGCTACTCGCCGAGACGTCCGCTGTCCACTGAGTATTGCTCGTGATGACTGCTGACGACAAAATGCTGACGTAAAACACGCGCCAGTCTCAGGACTCATCCTTCAAGGCCAAGGCCAAGGACTCAGGCTTCAAGGCCAAGGACTCATCCTTCAAGGCCAAGGCCAAGGACCGAACTTTTGAGGGGTTAAACCGTAAACTTGATATATAAAAGCTGAGGTTACACGTTACTAAAATTCACAGCAGCAGTGAACTCCATCAAACGTTATTACAACTGTCACTGTCACAGTGTCTTACCAGTGCAACACTAAAAAATAATAACTGCTGGACTTCAGGAACAACAGTACTGTCTGTCTGTCACATTGCATAACCTCCTCAGGCCCAGGTACACTTCAGATCGTTGAACACCATACTGGTCTAGCCCAACATCTTTAATTTTTTGACATTTGGGCACTCTGGCGCGCTGCCCAAATGTCAAAAATCAAAGATGGTGGGCTAGGTCAGTATGGTGCTCAACGGTCTGAAGTGTAATAATTTGGGGTCACTGTATGCCGCAAACGCGCGACTTTTAGTCCAGCAGTCTATGTGCCGTCTTAGGAAATCGAAATAGAAATACAACATAATATGATTTAAAGCACTTTTGTCAAGCTACACTGCAAAGCGGTAAAATAAAAATTAATACAAAATATTTAAGATTAAGGCCAACAAGGACTCAACCTTTAAGGCCAAGGACCCAACCTTCAAGGCCAAGGCCAAGGACTCAACTTTCAAGGCCAAGGCCAAGGCCAAGCACTTCAGATGTGTCCTTAAGGACAGTTCAAGGCCAAGGACCAAGGCCAAGGACAACAACACTTGTCTCAGCAACAGAGATCTGGGGCAAGCCAATGCCGCCTCAGCGCAATGTCATGCAGAATAGGCAGTCCTGTTGTCGTTTAATTTTAGTTTTGTCTGTCGCTGCTTTTTGACTAATGTGTGAGAGATTCACATCCCACATTACTGGCCCGCCTAATAGGCCAGTATTGTTTTGCTCGCTGGCGTCTGTCGTCGTCGTCTGTCGGGGTCTGCAACACTCCACGGCCGGCCTGCAGGCAGCTTCAGCCGTGCAGGCCAGGCGATGACTTCATGCCGCCTCCAGTCTAATTATAGCTCCACGGTAACACTGCACGGCGGGCCAGTACGGTTAAGTCCCGTAAGGGGACACCTTGTAATAATGGAGAAGATAGGCAGAGATAGGTTATAATTAACTAATTAAGTAATTGATATTTATACTTAGTAATGAATTTACTTTTGTAATTCATATACTAATCATTGCTATGCAACGCAGTGGTGGCATATCGATGTTGTGAATGAAGGTGCTGGTGACCAAGTCAAAACCTGATTCCACCGAAGAAACGGTTGTCAAAAGACTCAAAGTTGGAGAGTTCTTTGGCGAACGAGCTCTTGAGTCGTACGTATATTCAACAAGTTTTACAGTTTAATTCTTTTTTATTTGAAATCGACTTGCTCATTTCTATTTACAAAGTTAGGGCGTATGGGTCTAAGTTTGCAGGCCTATTTTCGTAGATGCTAGGCCCGTTTACAGTAACGTAAAAATAACTACAAAGCATCAAGAGACTGCAAATCTCCGCCAATGGCTAAGACGACGTTAAAATTGCCCAATTAAGATGTGACATCTGGCGACAGCAGGTAAAATGTAAAAGTTGCAAAGTACGATCAGCCTTTGGCGGAGATTTGCACTGTTTCAGTGCTTCGTAGTTACTTTTAGCGTTAGTGCCATGCCAGCACATCTTTACGTCATGTTGTAGGTAGAACCAAAATTCCTAATTCCTAATACCTAATTCCCAAAATCCAATCTAGCGTTTCTTGTTCAAGGTCTACCTCTTTTAATAAACCTGTAATTGTAGACAGCGACTTTGCCGCTGGTGCCGTCACCTGGTGAACTCGACGAAACAACGTCGTGCATGATTTCTGGTCCATTATCGCCATTGTGTGAAAACACGACGTCATCCACAAAACCGGATCGAAGTACATAATGCATTGCACTGTCGTCAGAGTGGAGCGAGTCACGGCCACAGGTAACACGTACAGAAAATTTTATGAAATTTGGACAGACAGACAGGCAGACAGACAACAGGCAGAGAGACAGACATACAGACAGACAAACAAACAAACAAACGTACACGCTGCTCGCAATACTTCACCCGCCTATACCGGAACGAAGTAAAAATTTCGTGAAAATTCATTTACACCGGTAACGTTTTTCCCTGAATAGTCCTGCTAACGTACGGACCTACAAACACGCAGAGGCGAAAACAGGACCTTCTTTGCTGTACCGAGGTAATTGCATATTTTTTGTTCCTGTTTGTGCTATGGCTACAGTTGTTTTTGTCGTATGCGTCACGCGAGATGTGTGTTCAGACACTGAACAGCAGTTTCATCAGCAGAGAGAAGACGGGGATACCACCGTCCAGCTTGTTGATAGGACAGGACTCCACGATGTGGGGCATCGTCTCAGTGTCACCGCATACACACAACTCGGATGATGACAGGCCCCACTGGGCCACTTCTTCAGACAGGATGCACAGTGGCTACAGTTTAGTGATATAAGTAAGTAAGTAAGTAAGTACATGGCTTATATAGCGCCAAGGTCACTAGGAGAATCTTGAATCACAGTCTCGTATCTGCATGTCAATAATGTCGTCGTTTCATCTCTAATGAGAACACACAGTGGCCATTTATTATGAATGTCCAAAGACGTTGATGATCGACATAGGCGCCGCCAGGATGTTTTGCAGGGGTGGGCAAAAATCGAGGCGCCGAGTGGCAAGCGCCGAAGGCGCGAGGTCAAGGCGCCGCAGGTGACGAGACGGGAGAGGTCTGGAACGGGGTATCCCCCTCCCCAGCCGACTAGGGGGTCTGGGGGAGCGTCGTGAGCTCCCCCCCCGGCCACAAACGGGTTTTTGGGCATATTTTAGGGTCAGGAACCGCCTATGGTAGAAAGATAATTGCATATATTAATTGCCTTTATTGAGACATAGTAAATATTAAAAAGTGCCCTTTTAACCAATTCCCCACCACTGAAAATTCCTTTAAAAATCCCCTGATTAGAAGGTTAGCGTTTATTAAGACAAAGCCCAATAATTACAGCCACCTGATCACAAAGTGTCGAGGTGCAACATGTGACTGCATAACTGTAACTGTCACATAGTAGTAAGACACCAACTCAGTGTGACAGAAAATATGCAACAGTAAAAAGTTATAATGCATGCATACGATGTAAAAACTGCACCATAGCACCAATGATGTAGTACTGTATTTAACTGTCCACGTACACTTTTGTCATCTACGTAAACTTCATCCTGACCCACAACTTCTCCTCTATGGTAACCCAATCCCCGTCGTAGAGAAAGTAAAATTTCTAGGAATAATTTTTGATAGAATGCTTTCCTTCTTACCTCACTTACACTACCTTAAAAATAAATGTATTAAAGCGCTCAATTTGTTACGTGTTGTTGCACACACGTCATGGGGCGCACACCAGCAAACAATTCTGCATTTATATCGATCTCTCATCAGATCAAAACTTGACTATGGTAGCATAGTATACGGATCAGCAAGACAATCTTATCTGAAAATGTTGGACCCCGTCCAAAATCCAGCT
>Ga0209780_1004546_pt1 | contig 10705 bp, 6 predicted proteins | sample WorMetexBAHAMAS2_FD_187384 | JGI IMG/M metagenome (GOLD analysis project Ga0209780, IMG submission 187384) | Marine gutless worms symbiont microbial communities from Max Planck institute for Marine Microbiology, Germany - Inanidrilus exumae... | ecosystem: Host-associated > Annelida > Digestive...
GTGGGAATGGGAGGGAAAGGGATGGGAGGTAGAGGGAAGGGAAGGGAAAGAGGGGAGTGAAAGAGAGGGGAGGAGACCATACCACCTCCATTACTAAGCCACTTTAAGCCCTGTGCCAAGTTTCAAATCGAAATTTTCTGGGGTTACGATTTTAAAGGGGGTCGAATTCTCCATTTTCATACTACTGCGCTGCCTGTGATGTAGCCTGTAGGCCTCCACGTCCACGACACCGTGCCGGTAACTCAAGTACGAGTACAATGCTGCTCTCTAGTGAATGCACGCACATAAAAGTCATTCCCTAGGCGGCAGCACCGTACTCGCAGTTATTACAACGTTTGAACAACTTCCCATTATCTGTACAATAAAAGTGCAAAGTGGGAATGCCCTTTGCTGATATGTGGTTACTTGATATGTATTAAATTTAAAATAATTTGCAAGCTTAGCCGAAATTAATGTAAGCGAAATGTACGACAAATAGGAATTTTAAGCGAAACACCATTAAGATTTTTTAGTATGTTATATAGAATGTGAGATTTTGCAAAATCGGCATCACTTCTCGGCCTTTTGGCTAAGAACAAAGTGAACTGAGATCGGAAGTTGGATCACTCGCTTTACTACACCACAATGATATATCGAGTAGTGTAATTGTGAATGGTTTTATTAGTTCACGCTTTGTTGTTTCGACGCGTAGCATTAGACAAGGTTCTCCCCGGACGCATGCACCACCTCTCCTGAAGCAGCTCCACTGGCTGCCAGAGTCAACTCAAGACACACTTCTTCAGTCTTTTATATTCGTAACTTTTTATTAGTTTTTAGCATTTTACTGTTAGTTTTGTGTGTGTAATTACTGACATTGGATTGTACGGCGCCGCTGAGCCCCTGTAAGGGGCGCCTTACACGTTTCTGTTATGATGATGATGATGATGACCTGTTATGAGGGCGACAGGTTGGTCCTTTGTGTTATAATATATTTTGTTACGGATGCATGTTTGTTTTTGTTGTGTTAGACTTAGTTTCTTCAGTACCAAGCCAAGAGATTGGCTGGGAAGAACGTCTCCGAAAAGACCTATTTGTGTCGGGTGGGACGTAAAACCTTAACTTAATCAATCAATGATAACTGCAGTGTGACGTGTTTCAACGCAGAGAGAGCGGCGCCCTTCAAGCGTCTAACCGGCGGCGTCGTCTTTCGTGGGGAAATTCCGAAGTCGTCCAGCGGCAAAATTCTTCGTCGTTTTCTGCAAGACGAGCTGCCGAAATAGCGTCAACCGCGACGCGTCCTGTTAACTGCCATCACAGGCGCACGGCGGGCCAGTACGGTTACGTCCCGTTAGGGCGATACCATCACATCACGCCTTCATTCCGGACATTCCAGAAATGACTCGAAGCTTCTGCTTACACACAGGGTGATAACTTGATCCGGAAAACCCTGAAACGTCCGGGAATTTGACAGAAGTCTGGTGTCTTCTCTATAATCTCAATCTGCTAGTTGCCGTCGGTAAAACTTTGCTGCAACAAAATTCTACAGTTTTTAACTGAGAGTTTAGAACTTCCGGCTAATGTAGGTTGACATGTAAAATAACCATAAAACAGTTGTTGTTGTTGTTGTTGTTGTTGCCATTGTAGTTATTGACAGGCTACGCCTAATGGTCCAGTATTGTTTTGCACGCTGACGTCTGTCGTCGTCGTCTGTAACGCTGCCGGCGTGCGGGCCGGCCAGACGCCGAGCGCGTGGACGGTCTGCGCGCCGTCGGCTGGGCGCGTGGGCGGTCGGGCAGTCGACACGGCGGGCCAGTACGGTTACGTCCCGTTAGGGCGATACCTTGTTTTTTACGTTTCTGATTGATTCACTGATTGATAATGTGTGAGATTTCGTGCCGCTGAGTGGTAAGATTGCTTAAAATTCCACGTCTTATCCAGTAACTGATCAACTAGCAACTAGTTAATTGTTTGATTAATTAATTAGAATGGCTGGTTTAGTTTTTCATCAAATTCTAGTTGAGGATTAGGTAATTCTAAACGATATACTGTAGATAGATACGTAATTAAACACCCATGCTTTGCTTCACATTAATATTTTATATTGTATGTAAGAATTTTGTGACTTGCGGCATTTACATTGATTAGCTTTTTATCTCTGTGTATGATTGTACATTTTTTTACGTTTATGGTGGTAGTTATTTTATTGTTATTATATGTGCCAGTAGCATGCTAACTAACAGACACTGACAACAGCACTTTAAGGTTGTAATAATAATAATAATAATAATAATGTGCAAGTGCTTTGCATGCATAATGTAATTGTTATTTACACATGCCGATTGGCAAGGTGCGAATATATCGTTTACTGTTTGTTTGTTTTGTAATTTTGTACGGTTACGGATTTCTCCGGCGAGCATAAAGCTAGCGGCGTCAAATTTTGCACAGTGGCTCAGGGGCGTCCTGGGCAGGGAATCTCCCATTTTGGGGAACTTTGCTCCCCAGAAGCCCAAAATCGGACGAATCGGCGCGCGGCTGCAAGTATTGCCGATAAACGCCAGTCCCCTCCACTGACTGCGCGCTGTCCGTCACTGGAGGGGACTGGCGTCTGTCGGCAATACGGCAATACTTGCCCTCGGCATGTGTGGATATACGGCCGTCCCCGTAGACGGACGTACTTGTTTTATCATTGTTTTTGTCGCGATATAATCGTTGTCATGAAATATCAGGTCACGTTTGTTGTCTTCTTTACTGAGGTCAGTGTCTCAGCTGTAGAGCTCGTTTCGTCGACGTATGTTTTGTTGAATTATGCGATATAGGCCTACCTGAACTCGTCTGAAATGAATCCAGCATTATCATTTAAAACAGATAACACCTTTATCGTCCACCATTACTATACTCTGTAACACTGCTAGCTAGTCCAGCAGTTGATTCTTCGATTGATTGAGTTAAGCTTTACTACCTACTCGACACAAAAATGGGTCATTTCAGCCAGTCACTTATTGATTGCGCATGGTACTCAAGAAATAAAACCTATCACAACAAAAGCAGATTTGCACCAATAAACCGAAAGACGATTTAACAACATAAACATTAAAACTAAAGGCATGTTTGCTTTCCTTTTTACGACGTCCAGCCTGGGACTATTTTACAGCCCCAGGTACAATGCCGGCAATATTGGGAAATGAGAGCCTAGTATTTCCGTTGGCCAGTCTGCGACATTCTGCTGCTTTACACAGCATTTGACTTTGTGTCTGCTGCTTGCAAGAGAGTACTTTATTTTTGGTTCATTTGTTAATTTATCATGAAGCAACAATACAGTAGTTATATTTCTTGCATTGCAAACATCTTCGACAGTGCGCTATTACAGAAATAACAACAGTGCCTTTCAAACATTACGGTACAATACAATATAACACAGTACAGTACAATAATGTAGTCTGTATAGCGTCCTGAGGTCTCAAAAAATCAGAGGCCTATAGTGGTTGAAACATTACGAATGCGTCAGTTATGAAGCGTGCTTTTAGCTGTTTAAACTATAGAAGAAGCCAGCACTCACAAGAGTGCAAAGATCACGACGGCAATGGCAATGTTTCTTTGACTCGTGACCTTGACCTTTGATGACTTTTTGACCCCAAGATGGTTTCGAAGACTCATCGTGGAACGTTACTTTGTCAAGTTAGATGGTCCTATACCTGCATCGGTATTTTAGATATATCGTACGGAAAAACAGACAAAAAACGGAGGTAAAAACCCTACCCCGCCACTGCCGTCGGCATAGGCAAAAATAAATCGCAGAGTTGAATGTGCTTGTGGTAAATCGTTCTAGAAGTTCTGTTGTTGCCGAGCCATGCAGCTTAATCTGCACAAATTACTTGATAGTTCGTCGACTGCCGAACAGCTTTCTGTAGTCGGAGTAGGTACGTCGCATGAAGGTGTGCGAGTATTTCGGAAATTCTTCGAACGACCATACGGCGACGCAAACGGACGGCGCGAAGAACGACGGGACGAAATCTTGGACGCAGAACTGCCATAATTGACGAAACATGGCCTCCACTTGCCGCTGCAGCTGGTGAGGTTGCAACTGATTGTAAGAATTCTCCGACAAGACACCAACCACCCTGAGAGGAAATCTTTATGTCTTCCATTGACCACAATGCGGCCATCTTCGGCGTATGTGAGCTGATCTCTACCCGCGGTACTGCGTCTGAAAGCGTGGAGATTATCTGCTTGGCAACCATGAACGATGCACGCACGAGCGGCGGGCTATCTCGAATTGACATGCTCTCTGCTCGCGCTAAGGATATCCGCGCGTATACGGTTTCTGCGAATAATCGGGCGCCATGCTTGCGACGAGGTTCGTCGAACACAAAGTTGCAGACGTTACTGTAATGTTGGACTTCGCCTCTTCCTGGAACTTCGCTCTCACTCCGAGGCCGCCAGCCGTCCACTGGAACGAAGGGAACTACGTCGTAATGTAGTGGCTTTCGGAGTTTGTCCAGCGTTGTCAACAGCTTCGGTGTCTGCCCCGAGGTCAATTAATTCCTTCACCACGCCACTGAGGTCTCGTTCGGCCGCAATATGCAGTGCCGTCTGGCCGACGTCATTTCTAATATCAACGGTAACGCCAATCGACGACAGAGTCGCCAACGTCTTATTTGCAACGTTCCGGTTTTCCGACTCGAGCACGAGGATCAGGTATTCCGGCCAAGATACTGGTTCGGCTCCTCGGCATACTAGCTCTACGAGGAGTTCGGTCTGGTTCCAACGAAGAGCTAAGTTCAACAGATCGACCCCGTTCGACTTGCAGATACGCCAGTCGGCGTTGTGAATCAGCAGCTCTCTCACGACCGTGAAAACGTTAGCACGAAGAAATTCTCCAACCGCGGCTGCGCTTTCGTAGAGTTGACAGTCGACCGTCGTGTGCATCTGACGGCAAAACTCGATGCATTTCGACGCCTCGTCGGCTGCGACCGACAAAGCCGTCTCAGCGACGGAACTTCTGACGTCGACGTCCATTCCGGTCTGCAATAGCGAGCGCACGAGACCAGTCGCGTTCTCGAAATACTCGCTGACCACTGGATTCAGAAGCTGAACGGTGCTCGGCGAAAACAGTTCGCTCACGATGCACGTGAACGACGTTTGCGTTTCATCTTCCGTCAACTTTTTCTCCCGCAAAGTCTTCAGTGCCCCCAACAGACCGCAGCTTCGTTTCCAGCGCAGATCCTTCTCGGACACGTGCCTTCGACATAATGCGTAGACTTGGAGAAGTACGTCGCCGTGCAGTTGTAGCGAGGCGGCCACGTGCAGAGCCGTTTCGCCGTTCCTATTTGTAGCGTTCGGTTCGGCTCCCTCTCTGATCAGCAGCTGGACCAGTTCAACGTATTCCGCGAAATGAGTGTTCAGCTGCAGTTTCTGCATCTCCGACGACATGGCCATCAGTTTCCACTCGTCCAGTCCCGTACCACGACATTCATCTCCGGTTGCAGCAGCAGCAGCCACGAAACGGTAGTAGTCCAGGCTGCACACAAGAGACATAATGCGTAGACTTGGAGAAGTACGTCGAACTGCCTGTTTTTGGTCGGATTCGGACTCGGGAAACAGTGCTAGACGAACCGCCTTTGGGCAAAGGTAGTCCTCGAATGCCTGGTTGATCAGAGTTGATCCCATCCTGCAAGCGAGATGCAGGGCTGTGTCGCCAGCTTTCGTCGTGTCTATCACGCCGTTGACTTTCACGTAACGACGCAGCTGAGGAAGCTGAAGTAAGATCCGGACCAGTTCGGAGTTGCCACTACACACGGCTGCGTTGAACAACTTCTGACATATATCTTCATTTTCGCCACCTTTTCCCCGGAGTCGATAACGAACTGACGCATCCTTTAGAGTGTTTCGAATAGCAGTTTCATGGCCGTTGTCTACAGCTGTAGACAAGATGTCAACGTAGTAACTGTAAGTTGTAATCACTCCGAAGAGGATGTTAAATAGACATTTTAGCACATCTCTTCCGGATGCGGCTCTTGCTTCCAGTACGTGGTCATCGAATCGCGATGCGATTAATTCGAAGCCTCTTTCGATCAGGTGGATTACCATTGCCTCGATTTCCGGACGTAGCATGCTGTCGAAGAGAATTCTAGCGTGCCGACAAGGTCGGTAATACTTGAGAACCTCGCGAAGTATCTTTCCGGGAACCGTGTCAGTTCTGTTCTCGACCATCTCCTCGCCGAAAGCCCGTAATAGAGCGGCTAATTTATCTCGTTTCTCCCAACATGCTACCTGAAGAACCTTGTCGAAATGCTCGCGTTCCGACAGCCAGTCCTGTAGCAGTTGTAGCGTCTCGACAAACACGTAAGTAAATGGATTGTCGTCCGCGCAATCGAGAGTCAACCTGCACTCCGTTCCCAATGAGGACATCCCGTGTTGCTCCACTACAGCCGCTACGGCGACTTCGTCGCAACGACAGGATGATTGGCGGTACCTATCCGTTCGACTCAGAGTCCGACAACGACGATCATACACTCTCACTTTTCCTGATCGTGTCGGCTCCATCGCCGTTGATTGCCGAACGACTAACCGCGACTCATCAGTTACACCGGTTCAGCCGCTCATCGTTTTAATCCTCCACCTGTTACACAAACTGAGTAAATAAGTAAGCAAGCGTATAAACGCTAAGTAGAAAGTCAACATGTCATGGGCACTTTCATTACCCATCAAATTATACATTTGGGCGAAACACATTCGTTGACCGTTAGCGGATAGCCAGTAACATAACATAGCATTACATATTCGTTTAATTTCAAAGTTGACAGAAGGCGAAAGCCGCAATTGAACATATAAGGTAAAGAAAAGTCTGACGTAATGGAGTAAATAGTGTAAGTATAAAAATACAAAATAAGATAAGGTAACGTTAGATCAATAACAATCTTTAAACAGTATTCTTATAACAAAATTGCAATATACACGTTGAGGCATAATTAACGGACCGCAGGGGCGGCGGAAGGTAGTCAAAAGTGAGGAGGCACGGAGCAGCAAAGTTCGACGCCCGAAGGGCCAAATTTCGAGGCCCGATTGACCGAGGCGGGGGCAGCTAGCTCCTCTCCACACCAGCTACAGGGTATGGGAAAGCGGTATAAGCTCCGAAATAGATTTTTTTGTTTTTAATCCCACGGAAAGCATCTAGTACAACAATTTGGGTGTCTAACAGCATTTGACGTCAAAAATTCTGGGGAGGCACGCTCCATAGCATGCCTCCGGGTCCGGGCCCTAAAGTCTGAGGAGGCACGAGCCTCCGTGCCTCATAGGCTCCGCCGCCTATAAACGGACCGCGAGCGCCAAATGGCAAAACTGTGTTACTCTGCTGCTTTAGCCTTTTCGGCATGAAAATTTCCACGGCTAAGCACGAGATAATGCAGATTAATGCTGCATACAATGTTGCTAAATTTAGCCGCCCGCCTTACTTACTGCATTCGTGTATCCTGACAGCTCGAGACAAACTGGATCAACGCGTTATTGATACGGCAGTCAGGCAGTGGCACACGCGTCTTCGTGCGTGTGTTACAGCGAACGGCGAACACTTTGGGGAAAAATTCAATTCAGTAGGATTACTCCATATCCCAGTAGTGTTTAGAGATATTTAAACCAAATTTCGTATGTAGAGTGATGACTGCGCGTTGCTCTTTCCATAATTGTCTACTAGTACTAATACTCAAAAATTTTTGTGTATAACCAACCACTCAGGCCAACTCAGCATTCTACCCTCAGCTGGACGGGAAACGAATAGACCTACCGGCCAATGGCCAGTGGAGTCACTGGCGGATTTAGGGGGCCCAGAGGGCCATGCCCCCAAGACGCCACGACCCCTGGTTTCCATATTGCTATGTTCGTCTCGATTCTTGGCGCCTTCGGCGTCTCGGCCCAATTTGCTTTAGCCCCCTCCAACTTTATAGTCTAGATCCGCCGTAGTGAGTGGCGCAGTGTTCTACAGCTGGGAAGGTAAACGTAGGTCTAGCATGTTGTATTCATCTATGGTTTTCATGGCCTCAGAAAGGGAGACAAGTAGGCCTACCCCGCTAACGCTTCTGTAAGACTATAGCACCCTCCACCATTAGGCTAATGATCAGGATGTTAAATAGCACAGGTAAACAGTCACCTGTTAAACATCTTTACTGCCCAGTGTGGTGTAGCGACTGTCGGATAATAGATGGTTCAGATAGTTTAGATTAAAACGAATTAAAGATCATTCACCAAAATCTAGCTCCACTAACGGTGCAATCGATAGTACGTCTTAAACACTCGAAGCCATGCACGACGATAGAAAACCCCGTGTAAAATTTCAGGTAATGGTTTATTTTGATACGAAGGCCACCCTAAAACACTAACTGCAAGGCTTTAAAAGAACAAAACATAATTAAAACAAAATTATTATGAACAACAATTATTAATACTTGGTATAAACTTATTGTATTTTATTTTTTGTTGTTTAACTAACATTTTATGGTAAATATATGAACAATAGCGAAAACGAAACCGTCGCCGGGATATGGCCATTTTTTCCATTTTTTTCCAATAGTATCGGTATTTCACGCAAGGGTTTTTTTGAGACCCAAAGCAAGGAACCGAGTGATATGCGAAATATCACACCGACACCGGTGTCCCAGTATTGGGAACGTGGCCCGCACTCCTTCTATGTACCATTAGATAGGGGAATGATGTAGCTACAACTTTGCCGCCTGACATTTTCACAGATAGAAACTTTGCTGCAGACTTCTTTCGACAGAAGTTGAATTTTACTGGCAAATAACAGCAAAATCGCGTTTTGTGGGACTTACGGTAACATACACGGTCCATCTACAGGTGGGCCAAAAAAGTGATACCTCTCGTACATTACATTACATTGTACGAGAAGTATAACTTTTTTGGCCCACCCTGTATGGCTCGTTGGAAAGCGCGTGGTCGACTTCCTATTAGTGCTAATTGAACGTTTTCGCTAGCTCTCACGGTTTAGGCGCTATGAGCGGATATATGTCGAAATCGTGGTGTTCGAAAGGGGGTGGGTCACCTTGAGTGCAAATTTCAGGGGGAATGGAGGTCGCCCACCAACGACTGTTGGCATCAGAAAACTAGAGTCCCTGGGATAGCTTATCACGTGACGTTGTTTGCGACTGCGTGGCCCTACGTTTAGCCGTTTATACGCAATACCGATGTGTGACAGACAGACACACAAACAGACAGACACCCAGACACACGACGACGGCTAATATCCGCGCTAGCATAGCGTCGCGCGGGTAAAAGCGGTGCGTTTTAGACAAATGGTTACTATAGAATAGTCACGTGACTCTATTTCGCTCATTTTATTTGGGGTCGTAGGTATCGCGTTTATAGGGCCACCCAAAATCGTCTTATTTTTTGGTAGTGACTGCCACGATAATGCTGCTACATGATACTGAAATAATAAACGCACTTAGACCTACACCTTTACTTACTAAATGATCTAAATGATGATGACTTTATACGAGCCTCATCAAATAGTAAGGTGTTGACGTCAACTATGGACCTTTTGACTTCTTGAGGCATTTACGGGGCCCTATAGGCATATGCGTATACCTTGACAGGCTTGACTAATATATAATCTGGCTCTGAATATACAAGACGAAACACGGGCGTTTTCGAAATGAGTTTGTGTGATATATTTCAGCACCGTTGCTGCAAAACTGCCTCAACCGACAGCGCACGTTCACAAAATATAAGACATGATCTGTACACTATGAAGCCTACTGACCGTAAAGTAACATTCAGCCTACGTCCGACAAAAACGTTAAAAGCGATACAAAAAACGCAGTAAAACCATAGTTGTTCTGTACGTTCAAAACGATTTTATCTACGAGGGAAAAATATTGTGATTTTTGACAATTTTTATCGTCTAAACGACGACGAGTTTTTAAACGATTTTTATTTTTATTTGCCCGAAAAAAATTCGCGATTTTGCCAATTTTTATTGCGCCCATGAACGTACGGGACAACCAGTGTGGGAATTACGCTAAAAGATCTAGGGGATTCCACTGCCCCCAAGGTCAAGATAGACGACAAAATAGCAGAACACAGGGGGTTGAATACATAAACTAGGGAGTCGAACTCCCAACCCCCGGTAATTCCCACAGTGGGGACAACCATGAGTAAAACATAATCTCGCTAACCAAGCATCACGTAGAAACACATATTCATAACTACTCCAATTATGAGCTTGGGTGGCCTGGTGGACGTAAGGATTTTAGCGTATCCAGGATTTTTGAGTGGTGGTGTGCTGTCCCGGTTTTTGCAATTGTCTAGCCCAATACTAATATATCATTCTACTGCAGCTTATCAGATTCCTCAGCACCGTGCTATCGATGTTGCGAAAATAATGTCATAAGCGCTGGCACAAGAGGTTCAAGGGGGACCGACGGACCCCCTACATTTTACGCCGGGTTCTTGACCCCCGCTAGCCCTTAACAGGGGTCGGAACAATTTTACCGCACGTCCTTCCTAACGTTCACAGAATCTCCAAAAATTGCTGAAAAGCGAAATTTGTCACCGCTGTGTCTCTCCGGACTATTCTCAGGGGTATAGCCAGGAATGTTTGTCCGGGGGGGGGGGCAAGCATAGGTGCATTTTCACTTCGACTCGAATATAAAACCACAGCAATCGGGTGCCAACTGACTCAGAACGTTTTCATCGGATGTGTAAAAATGTTAAG
>Ga0209780_1004547_pt1 | contig 10705 bp, 6 predicted proteins | sample WorMetexBAHAMAS2_FD_187384 | JGI IMG/M metagenome (GOLD analysis project Ga0209780, IMG submission 187384) | Marine gutless worms symbiont microbial communities from Max Planck institute for Marine Microbiology, Germany - Inanidrilus exumae... | ecosystem: Host-associated > Annelida > Digestive...
AGCAGCATGTCGCGCAATTATTGTACCGGTTTTGGAACAGAAACCCAGCTAGAATTGTACCGCCAGGGAGGTTAAGCCAATCTCTGAGTGTACTGATGACGTCAATCGGCGGTTCTTGGAGAACAAGCTGCTTCTCAAGCCGTCTAAAACAGAAGCCATACTGTGTGGCACGCGGGTGCAATGCAACAAGGTGAACATCTCTGGTGAAGTGGAAGTTGCGGGCACTGTTGTGAAATTCAGTGACTCTATCAAGCTGCTTGATATCAAGCTCGATCCAGCCATCAGTAAGAATCACCACGTTACCGAATCGGTGTGAAGCTGCAACTACCACATCCGTTACGGCACATTCGTCCAAGATGGAATATACAATGATGGTTGCGCTCGTTCACTGAGATCATCGGACAAACAGTTGTTTAGCCGTCTTTACACGCCTCTCATCATGGCTGACAATGCGTTTTCCTTTAGTGCTCCAAAGATCTGGAATGACCTGCCTTTTAACTGCCGCACTGCAACTTGTGTGAATAGTTTTAAACATAACCTTAAAAGCGAACTTTTCTCCAGCGCATATGCTGCTCACTCCCAGCAACAGTCGCCTCTCGCGCCTCTGATTCCACTTTTTTGCATGGACTAACTGGCATGCTATAAATTCGATTTGTATTTGTATTGTACTGTAATATTCTTTGCTGTTTAATACAAAAGTTCACCAATGTATATACTGGTTAATTTTCGAAATTACACACCAAAGAATACCAACTTAATTTGAATACTGAAACTGAACTTTGGTGCTACATGTGTAAGAAGTTAGTCAAACAACAAGCAGTATAAACATCACCTGGAACCTCCAATAAGTCGACCATAAAGCGCCTTTCGAACAACTAAGCCGCCCTTGGCGTCTTCGATCTCATATGACCTCGCAACACTTTCTTTCATCAGTTCTGCCTACAAGCAGAAATTGCAGCAGATTACATATAGTAAATGTAAAACTGCAGCTATATATAAAGATGCACAAAAACAGCTTGATTCAAGTATGTGTTTAGCCACACAACAATTCAAGGTTAGACACGCAACCCATACGATAAACTGAACCATTACGACAGTTAGCTAAAAATGACGACACGTACAGCTAGCTTAGCTTCCTTCTGCTTTTCTGCCATTCTCTGTATGTTTGCTTCTTTTTTTAACTGTGCCTCCCTACAACAGGCAACGTCAACAACATGAAAAAGGACTAACAAATCATGTTTTCAGCTGCAGTCTTGACCTTCTGGTGACAGGCAGATTAATTGCATGCCACCGCCACCACCAACACACCCATCATCACTGTTTCACAGTCGTTAGGTCGTCCAGGTAAATCTGGGTTAGCCAGTTCCCACTCAACCCCTTCCTCTACCTTTTCCAGAACAGAATATCTGGAGATGTAAAGATAAGAAGCCAGCTGCCCTCACTGCCACATACCAATTGTGTCAAAGCACAATATGCTCAAAACGCTGCAGACTGGCATATCATTCAACCACCTTCAAAAAACTTCCAGACTAATCTCTGTCAGTTCTCTTACTCATTTTAGCTATTTTTAAAATTAACTTTTAGTTACAAGCAACCACGCTTCATTGGCTAAAGCAATAGACTCTCATCAATGGCACCTGCATTCAATTCCTTTGAGACCTACAGGAATCACTGGCATAGAAAAAGGCATCTATATACATAAAGCAGCCACGTCTTGTGTGTGTGTGTGTGCCTGTCTTCTGGATTTCTCAAAAACGTCCAGATCGATTTCCATAAAACTTTTCACGGTTCATAGGTAGACGTGAACAGATAAAAACATCCGGAAAATTTCGACCCTTAATGTGTAAAAATTGGGAAAATGGTACAAAATAAACCACTCTGAGAAAGTACGCATGGGCCACGAGCACTGGCGTGCGCAATTGCCTGTCAGTTCGCCAGCTTGCTGTGCGCTGGCCGTGGCCGGTGATAAGACAGCGGCACGGGCCAATCACGTGCGCGCGTGGGGGCGTGGCCCACAGCCCTCGATGCGGGAACGTCTCAAACGCTTTAGTGCAACTGAGTCCAGTTTAGTGCTCCCATTTCATGGCCGGCCTTTGGCCAGGTAAATGCTAGTCTGCTATAAAAGTGCTCTATGCTTCCAAGTCATCAAGTGCATTGCATGATGTTAAAAAACATCTTAATAACAGTTAACCTTTTTCATAAAGAGTTCCCGATGCACTAGAACTTGTTCATTAGCTTCAAGTTGGCTGCCTTTCAGTTACTGAGTATAAAAGCTTATTCACAGATCATACCATATCGTAATGATTGGTTGGTTAGAGTTTAACAGCATTTTAACACAATTTAGGTTATTTTGCACAGTTGGAGTTACAACTTATCATAAAAATTAAGTTCTGGCCATTTCTATAACATTGTTACAAGCTGAGTGTCTTAAGAATTCATCAATGTTCGTGTAAGAATAGCATTTATGTAAAAATGCAATGAACAATACCTTTCCTGCTGTTTGTCAATGTACGGCTTTATAATGAGTATTTTGACAGCAAAGTAAGCTACCAATGGCACAACCGTTCCATAGAAGACTGGACTTGGTAAAACATACTCTGACAGATGTATCGGAAACACAAACAACTGGTTACCACGAGTCACTCTGCAAAGCAAAACAAAAACCAGTGCAAGTAAACATCGATAATAATGCACTGTGCATCAGTTGTGGTTTCAAGCACAACAAGGCAATCGTAGATATCAGACTTCGCCCGCGTAGTGCAATCCCACCACCCCCTTCGGGGCCGATAGGCTGCAGTGCCTGTGCCCGGAACTTTTATGAACACTATTTGCGCTTGGCTGGCATACTGAATGATCCCTTCTGGTGCATGGCATTATTGGCGAGTGAATGATCCATTTTTCAGCAAACAAGACATTGCAGCAAAGATGCCAATGTTTTTGACTGGCCCGAACAACCCCCAAAATTACCACCACAGGTTAATTATATGTTGATGTTATGCTTTAATAGATGCTCTGCACCAGGAAAGGTATAAACCAAAACAAAACTAGAATGGCACTTGATAGGGTGCATATATTAGTGCCTTGCCACACTGAAATCAGCACAGTGTCATTATGCAAGCAGCAGGTACATCCGCTTAGATTTTCCTGCACTGTGTCCTAACTGGATTTCCCAACTTCACTTTCACTTTTCACATCGACTGAAGAATTAATCATAACCATAACCTAACCCCCAACCCTAACCATCGCCTTCCAAAATTCAGTAAACTCTTCTCTGGCATATGCTTTATCTATTCTCCAAATTTCATGAAAATCCAGCCATAACTTTTTGAATTATCATGCTAACAAGCAAACAGACAAAAATGGCAGTCAAAACAGTACCTGCCACTACTGGTGGCAGAGATAGTTACACACACAAGAGTGGAAAAACCCACACCGGCAATGTTTTTTTGTACCTGCCTCATGATTTTGACCTTTTGAGCATAAAAGAAATGAGTTTCCAAGGTCTCATGGTGGAATTTCTATGTCAAGTTTGGTGATCTTGATGCCGGGGATGTGGACTCAGTCTGAACGTCTCGAGACGCACCAATGTCTCGTCTTTGTCTCGACAACGTATTACAATGTCTTGGTCTCGGGAGGCTGACGTCTCGGTCTTGTCTTGGCTATTTGCGTCTCGTGCCCGAGACGTTATTTTTTCCAAATTTTGCAAGCCACATTAATAAAATGAGCCAAATTAGTAGTCGCTATGATGGCAGTGTTAACACAAATAGGGAATAAGTCAATGTTTTACTAGGCCTATTTTAACGTCTTGGTGACGTCTCGTGACCGTCTCGCCTCGTAATTTGAACGTCTCGTCACGTTCTTGTCTCGGCTGGTGAAGCCAATGTCTCGGTCTCGGGCTTTAACGTCTAGCGCCCATCCCTGCTAGCTGCAGCCGTTTTTGAGACATCATGCAAAACAACAGACAGTGCACAGACAGACAAATGCCATTAAAACCCTATCCTCATAACTACTGTTGGCATGGATACTAAACATAACCCAGAATTACCGTAGCTTGAGTGTTACACCACTTGGCACGCCAATTGCTATGGAAGCATTCAAGTTGCTAAACTGAGTGATCTTTTTCTCACAGCCATACTCCACCAATGCACCATATGAACTCAGTCTAGATACAACAAAAATCAATATTACAACTGTTTTCAGTTTTTGTTCAACTGCCCTTCATTTCTGCTGTTACTCCAGCGGGGTTGGGTGTCCGAAAAGAGAATCACTGAGAAAAATTGGCGCAGATATTTTCCACGCCTGATGCTATTTGCGTCACCCAACCAACAGTGCCAAAGCACTCAAAGCAGTGATGCCAACCGTGGAGGATCAAGTAAAGATCAGTGGTTACACTAGACCTATTCCTCGGTGTGAACTCTTTGATGCCAGTAATACATAGACTAGAACACAGAATAGATATACGATAAAAACTTCAGTAAATATCATTATTCCTACTATGCATTGTACAACTATATCCACTCATTCAATTTGTTCAGACAGTCTTAACCATACGCCACCATCTCAGTATCCTAGGACTGCAAGTTGTTATACAAATACAGTATAATAATTATTATTATTATACAATTTACGTTGTTGCTGTCAACAGAATTTGCAGACAGTTGTTCAACAAAGAGTTACCCCCTGCTGGATAAAAAGCACAAATTGCAAATTCTGGATTTTGACTATTTTCGTTGCATATTTACAAAAATCCAACAATGAAATGCACACTGCTAACATCATGATAAGAAAACTGATAGTGACAAATTTAAAACAGCATACCTCAATGTTCCTTTAACCTTCAGATCATACTGTGTAAACCGGTATGCATAATGGAAAAAGATGAAGCAGTTTTTGATTCCCAACTAAATAAAAACATTTCAAACAGCACATTACATCATTTACTCGATAATTTCTAAAAAATCAGACTATTAATCACAATGACAATTGATGATGCACAGTAAAAATACATGCTAAAATTTGCACAATTAACAAAAAACAACAAATATATTAGAATACAGCATGCACCATAGTGCATCAACCAAAGATTAAAGATAACATATCAAGCAAAACCAATATTATTTTTGTGTATACATGTGAAATGCCAGAATATAAAATAAGTCATTAATTTGTAGTTGTAACATGTCAAAATGACTATTGCTTCATACTCACACTATTCATGGTTTGTGTTGTAATTGCAATTGCTGTGTGCCTCACAATTATCATAATCAAGTATTATTACAGTGTACGAGGCTAGTTGACTTGCCTGTGTGCACGTGCCCCATTTCATGAGCTGCTAGAGGCGTGGCTAAAGTAGCACATAGTAATATATTGCAGGCTTTGCCGCACGGCCTACTTCTTAGGCAATCGCCGCTGAGTTGCAAGCTAATCGTCTGCCTGTAAGATGGATTCAGTTATTAAAATGTAATTTGTAGCAATAATAAATGAGAATAAGAAATATACTAAATTCAATAAAATATTTTGACATTTACATCACGATAACATATTGTTACAAACTTACATAAAACAACATTTGCCTTCACTATTTTTTGTGGTGCCATTGTGTGTGGTCTGGTGTGCTCGCGTAATTTGGTTTAGAGTATTCATTTGCAGTGAAAAACCAAATTATGCAAGCACACCAGAACACACCAATGGTGCCGCATAACACATAGTTCAGACAAATGTTTCTATGTAAGTTTGTAACCAGATGATATATAGTGATGTAAATGTCAACAAATGTTATCAAATTTCGTTTTTATTATTCTTATTCTTTATTGCTACAGATGTTGTTGTCTTATTGATAAAATACAAAAATGATGGCGTCCTCCGTGTCGCAGAACTAAAGGACCACTATTGTCTTTTGTTGAAATAGGCCGGTCAGCACTCCAGAATTTATATATTCTATCCTCCTAGACAGTGTACAAGTACAATGGCATCAGATCTGATGGTACGGAGATGGTGTAGATAAAACTTCACCCCAACAAAATCACACACAACTAGCAGAGGTTGACGTGTACAATTGCTGTAAGACAAGTGTGTGTAGAGCAGTGTCATGACAAATTACAGCAATTTCAACAGAAACTCTTAGTAACAGAAAATAAAACTACTAATACAACCGAACAAGCAAATACACAACCATATCCATTTTAATAACTATTTTCCATATATTACAATACGAATTATCCGAGGGACCGAAGACACCTTTGGAGACAGTTGGAGCAGCAGTTTATTTTTCACCATTCAAACAAAGCTCTCCATCTCAATTTTAATCATCATAATCATCTTTATTGTACGCTCAAGGCAGAGTTAAAACAATAAAACAACACACATCAAATACACAATCAGTAAGACAAAAAAGAAACAAACACACACAACATAAAAATGACTACAATTGTCCAGCTGATGGAGTTGGCTAATGACCGCAAAGACGATGTCCTCCTGGTCAACCTCGGAATAAGTGGCTCGACCAACTGAGAGCCAACTCCAACTAACCCATATATTTTGGCGAACCTCTGGAAGCGTGATGACCGCCACAGACATTGCGGTGCAATCACATGATGGCCCTCGCCGCTAAGTGACTACGACAATGTCCTCTTGACATTAAACAACGGTGTAAAAGCGCCGACAGCATTCACACTAGAACGGACACAAACCTGAAAGCTGGCAGCAACATGATGCTGTTCTCGGTCCCACACCAACGTTGCATTCATTGATGAATGCACGCCGGCCGTCCACGTAAGACGTCCCTGAAGATTCTTGTCCAGCTGATGGGCCAACACTGAAACAAACATCCACATAACAACAGCACATAGACATACACCGAGCAACAAAACAAAATTCAAACAAGCTGTCATCCTAACAGGACGCAACCGTACTGGCCCGCCGTGGAGTGTTACAGACGATGACAGAGGACTACGACAGACGCCAGCGACCATCACTAACCTGGCCCTCCTACACTATGAGTAGGAGGGCCAGTAACACAGATTTAAATGCAAGACAACAAAACACACTGCACAAGTAACAATCATATATCTGCAATGGTTATGCAGCATTTAAGCACAAAAATCAAACAACTAATCACAAGAAACTTCCCGAGGTTAACTACAAATTTCATTCATATAACTTCAAGTAATACTGCACTTTTGTAGTTGCCAGCTCACTGCAAAAAATATTCATTTTTACTGCATGATGCTATGCTAGAACAGCATAATTTTATGGCCCTGTCTTTCTCTCTGTCACAAATCAGTATAGTAACAAAATGACTAAAGTTATCATATAAACAACGCCTCACAATAGTTTTCTGATGCCAAAGATCTTGGTAAAATTCGAATGGGTTACCAATATCTCACTGTATCTCAGAAATGCTGCAAGACAGAAACATAGTTAATAAGGGAGGCTAACAGGAAGTTGTATGTGCTCTATCAAACGCTGCTAATTCCAATGACCTTGAGTGACCACATCAGCATATGCTAGCTAACACAAACACAATCTTTGAAGCAGTGATAAACAACATAACACTAACTGAAATTTAAGCCGGGTCTGATATGACCCTGAGGCGTCATCTGCGCTGTTCCAGTGAATGTGCAGTACCTACACACAAGTCATTATGAAGACAGCTTTACGGTGTCTGTTTAATTACACATTTCCACACTGTTTCGTATGAGATCGTAATACAACAGATGCAGTAATTTCACTGAAACACAGAAAAGTATTGGTTTATCAGAAAATTAGATATTAAAATAACAAAGATTCAAAGAATGCAAAAGAATGAAGCCAACCCTCGCTGCCATAAAGTTCTAAAGCCACGCAGTGACAGGACAGGATCGTTTCCGGCACCCACCTCAATCTATCACAAACAAATAAATTTAAAACACATAATAATGCATGCATTAATAACAAACAAATTTACAAAAATAAATCTACAAAAAAGAATAGTTTGCCAAAATTGCAATCTACAAAGTACGAAATAACATGCTTGAGGCATACATGAAAAAATTATATGACTACTTACCCTCTCTTAAGTACCACATAAGATTTTCACTTACAAAAAATAAAATTTACATTACATTTGGTAATTGTCTGTGAAGAGCTAGAACAGATCTCATTTATGATACTTAAGAATAGTACATTCAAGAGTATACTGTTATATTGATGTAACTTCTCTCATGTTTAGTGTAACTGTTTAGTGCAACAAGCACATGAAAAGTCATATGGTATGATGACAGTGCAGATAACTGCTGAGAAGAATTCTACTGTCTTTCCCTAAACCTAATACATTCACTGTCGTCAGAAAGGGCAAGTGGGCAGTGAAATGATACTCCAATAAAGTCATCCAGTTGTTAATAGGGGGAAGGAAGCGCCATTAAACACAAGTTAACCTATATAGTAGCAGTAAAAATAGTTGTTCCTTGGTGCAACTGAAAAGTTAGACAAACAGATTAAGCATTTTAAGCACACTGCTGCCAACAGTGGCATGTTCTACAACACTGTTTTAAGTGACAGTTGCAAAAAGCCTTGCCACTTACTAGCATATGCAGTGCATCAGGGATTTTTGCCATTATGCACTATATAAATTTATGACTTCCATTCACTATGACATATCTTGTCACTCACAAGTCTTCATTTGCACACTTCTGAGTGACCCGAGAATAGTAATTTGTAGAAATAAAAGTGACTGATAATTAATCTGATCACCTCGGCCCAGGCAGTATGACTTAGTATGCGTCTTAGTGCAAGGCTGACTGAGCCGGCTCCAGTGCCATTACGAGTGGACAGTTGACCACCGACAACAGCTGTGTCTTTCAATGTCAGCGGACATTCCACTGACTGTGTGACCGACAACTCACTGATCTCAACAGTCGGCAATGAACGGCTGCATGCAACATACAAGACACTATCTTCACTCAATTCTACGGTGCTCAGAACGATGTTACCAGCAGCAAGTCGATACAAATACAAAACACTAACACAAATGTTTTCATGGCCATTCTCTAGTGGAAAGCCAGGAGACTCGTAAAGTGGAATTTGCATGGCCGAATGCCCTTATGATGCAAAGCCACCAACGTCAAAGCAGTGCTAACAATCCTGAAGGATCATTCACAAAAATATAGCAAAAAACTCTCATGAACAAACTGGCATGCAACGCCAGCCACTATTGACTTACAGATCTACAACTGTGTTGGCAACTTATGGTCACCCGGCACTCCTCCACAGTGTCAACCCTCCACCAAAACTAATTACAACAAACGTGGTTTCCATTATTCAGCATCTGCCATCTGCAAGTCACTGCCTAGAAGTACTTGTAAGCCCCTCACTAGTAGATTCCAAATCTAAATTTAAGAATCACATTTATTATCACTTTCACAATATCAGGCAGTAATCATATAACCTGCGCTGCCATACGGCAGGACAAAAATGCATTATCATGAATATCATTATTACCAACAAAATGACAACTGGAAACTGAATTGAAATTCAGCAAAGTTGAATCAAATGTGAAAAACAATAGAATATGTAGTAGCCTATATAGAACTTATTCAACATGTCAAAATACCATTTAAACAATTCTGTATCCAAAATTTAAGAGCCACGATACAAATATTCAAATAGTCACAAGTCCAATAGGATTAAACAGTGACAATGAACATGCAGTAGTAACGAGATGACTCACTCGTCAGCATTCAGATAGTCGTATCTGTCAAAAAGGTCGGTTGCATCCACTTTAACATTGAGGGTGCCCTACAAACATGACAAAACTGAAGCTATAATCACGCAGCCAGAGATTCATACATGCTCACACTAGCATATGGAATGGGAATAGACAATGGCGGCAATGTTCCCTCAAGATTAACTCACTGGATAAAGAACGGATGCAGGTTAATGAGTGACTGGTGCCAGGAGCGGCACATGACCACATAAAAATTTGGAATCAGTCACTCACGCGATAAGATGGCAACTGGATAACTCAGATTCAACACCAATACATTTGGCATCAGAAAACTTTCTAATCTGAGTCAGTAAGACAATTTATACACCGCGCTCCTAACTAAAGTGTCACAAAGCGCCGCGGTCCCAAACACCAAACAGATGGGTCTTGAGCAACTGTTTAAACTGTTGAAGACTGTCACACAGCCGTAGATGAGTTGGCAGCATGTTCCACAAACGTGGTCCAGCAGCTGCAGAACACCGTCTATTGTATTCTAGTCTATTGTACAGCATTGTTTCTGTGATCCTATGTTTAGCTGTTTTGGCAGAACACCAAGTTGTAGTGAACAGACTGACAGACAGACAGACAGACAGACACACAGCCACAGCAAACACTGTACTAGCATAATGTTGCACGTTAAAAACTGAAAATACATATGCAAAAATGACCACTTGTAAAGGAGGACAATGAAACACAGAGGAAAGAATATGTACTATTTTGATGGATGCAAATTTCACTCAGAACAAAACAATAATCACTAAGTAAGTAAGTAAGTATTGGTTGGACAGGATGCAGACACTGTCTGTTTAAAACAGATACAATGTCAGAAATACTGAGCATTCAATAGAACGTGTTATGCTGTTCAGATGAAAAACGTAGTCAATAGAGTACAACACTCAACAGTCATCAAGTACCAGAAGTTTTTTATATTAACAAGTAATCAAAGAATTTTGACAAAAGGCC
>Ga0209780_1004548_pt1 | contig 10703 bp, 7 predicted proteins | sample WorMetexBAHAMAS2_FD_187384 | JGI IMG/M metagenome (GOLD analysis project Ga0209780, IMG submission 187384) | Marine gutless worms symbiont microbial communities from Max Planck institute for Marine Microbiology, Germany - Inanidrilus exumae... | ecosystem: Host-associated > Annelida > Digestive...
AGGTGTGGTGGGATCTTTAATTATCACTGTGCTGCAAATTTACCGCTGAGTATGTCAGTGAAAGAATTTTGAAAATCGGTTAAGAAATGACAGAGTTACGGCCATGAGTTTGGTGTCTCCCTTTTTTGGGACACAGTGTACTAAATGCGGTAGCATCGTAGCCAAGAATAAAAGGAGATGCTACCAGCACTAGTCTTAAGTACACCTTATTTGTCCTGGAAGTTTCTCAGAAACTACTACAGGTACCAGCATAATTAATATACCACTAGAACCGTTATGACCCGTATATTTAACGTTTGGGAGGTTTGTTGATATTGCGTTTTATCTAGGGTGTCAAATCACCCAAAAACCACCCAAATAGGGTCGTGCAAACTTTCCGTCCACTTAACCCAGGAGGCAGCCAAGAATATAGTCCTTTAATTACTTATAGTTTTTTATTGATTTTGCTTTCATCGTCCAATTCCAGCATGAAAGGTATTTAAATTCTTCGCTCTATTTTATATATTTCTCTTTTATGATTGGCCATTTTTGCATAGGCTTATGCGCAATCTGCATGAAAACGTATTATTTTCTACTGTAATTCTTGGCTTGGTTTTCAGCGATCATGTCGTCTTTTACGGTGTTAAGTTGGTACTTTTACTTCCTAAAAGTAATCAAGTACTTTAGTTTGTTAATAGAAAAAGTAATTTTAATGTAACAAAATTGCATGCAAGCGTGTTGTTACCCAATCTTGTGTGAGAAATAGTGAGTGCTTTTGTACCTTCGCCCGTCTGCATTGTCGGTGATTGCGTTGTGTTTTCGGGCTGTCCGTCCGTCCGTCCGTCCGTCCGTTCGTTTCTTCGTTTGTTCGTTCTTTCGTCCAGGCAGAATCTTGTTACCGCGATATCTCACAAACGGCTTGAGCAATCGCGATGAAACTTACAGTAAATATTCATTGGCCCCTACTGATGACCTTGTTAAATTCTGAAGGTCAAAGGTAACAGGTGAAGGTCACAGCAAGCCGTTGAAGTGACGAAAAGATCATTCACGTCGACGTTGTGGTTTCGACGTCCATCTTGTTCTTAATAGTAATTACGTACTTTACTTTGTTAAATTTAAAAAGTAAGCGATTACTTTACTTTGTTACTAGATAAAATGCAAGTTTAATGTAACAAAATTGCATGCAAGTATATTTCTACCCAACCCTGTGCAATGCACCGTTTCTTCTGAGCTACTCGGTTTTTGTTTTTATTATTTTTCCTTATTTTTCGTTTCTGGGCCGTGCGCTAGATTAAGCTGGCCATCTCGTCAGCTTTTGAGCGCACGTTAATCTACCCTATCGTATCGTATCGTATCGTATCGGCGTTTTTTACAGTGCGAGAGAAATCAACGTTCGCAAAAATGGCGTTGACTAAATAAGAAATACAACGAATTCATTTTGTTTGTTATTTCTATTGCGAATGGGGCGGAAAGGAACGGGAGTAGGTCCTACTAATTGCATTTTTGATTGCATCTGGTTTCAGCCCTCGGGGCCGTGCCCACATCTATGACTCTAATCGCTTGTATGGTGTGCTAAACGACTAGGTATTGGGTTCGGTCAGATAGTGATCAACAGTCTTGTCAGCATCTACTACAACATGATCATCGGGTGGTCGCTGTTTTATCTGTTCGCGTCGTTTGCCAACATCACCCATCTGCCGTGGGCCGACTGCTTCAACCAGTGGAACACCTACCGTTAGTATCTACAGGCTCGGATTAAAACCCTATACACACTGCACAATCCTAGACCCCTCCGTCTCGTATCTGTCGCCCTCTACGCAATGCTAAATTGTTTATTTCTTTAATGATTTAAAGTTTTATGACCACGTTTATTCGCACAAGAATGGCAGAATAAGGTAATATAGAAGATAAAAACGACAGGCGACAGACAGAGACTAAAACACAATCAGTATACGAGACATCAGACATGAAAAAAACACTATTGTCACAACCTAACTGAACCTATTCTAACCAAGTCACTGAGTATAAATGCTGAAAAAGCAAGGCTGGTTACATCAAATCAACAAAGACACTTCATCCGACTGCACAACTGTCCAAAAACATCTGTGTAATAAACAGCTGGTGTGTTATTTCTTGTTTTTTTATTTTTCTACACAGATTCTCGGCTAACGTATGTTCAAAATATCTCGCAGCCATCTTTCATAGGCCCCTTTCGACGTCGTAGGCCGCAGGCCTTTGCCTTCGTTGCCTATGCCATAATCTGGCCCTGAGTATCTACGCAGGCGCCGATCCAGTATTTGGGAAGGGAAGTTTGTCAGGTAGTCTGGGGGAACGGAAGACCCCCAGTGGGGTCCAAGGGCAATGCTCCGGTAGGGTTCTGGCAACAAAGTCTCCCAGAAGCTAGCGATCTTCTGCAAATTATACTACAGTGGTGTACTGTGCATGAAATAAAGCAAAACATTTAGTCAAATTCGCATTAGAGACAGCGGTTTTTACAGTAGTGGAGGCACGGGAGGGGGTTCACCCGAACCAACCAACCCCCTGGATCCGCTGTGGCGAATGATTAATTTGTTTTGTCTTAGGTATTCGTGTATATCGGTGCCAGTTTGGCGTAGCGGTTACGCGTTCGTCTCGATCAACGAGGTTAACCTACGCTGAGCCCGGTTAGTACTGGGATGGGTGACCGTGTCTGGGTTTTACTCCCGGTAGCGGCAAGACCACTTTTGAGGGAATGCAGTAAAATCCGTTTTGGTGTCTGATAAATGTCCTCTGAGAATACGCTTGACCATAGTTCAATACGAGCCAGGCCTCCAGGAATCCAGTTAATTGCTATTTTTAAAACGTTTACTATTAAATTTTTTATTACCTACGCTATTAGTAGTCGCAGGTTGAGATTTTCAACGGCGTCTGTCTGTCTGTCTGTTTTTCGGCACGATATCTCAAAAACCGCTGCAGCTAGGATCACCAAACATGAATTCTGGAAATCCAGAAGATCAAAGGTCAAGGTCACAAAGACACAAACAGTGCTGACGTGGGTTTACACTCTTGTGAGTGCTGGCTTCTTTTAGTTGAAATGGTTAGTATGCTTGACAGACAAATTGTCCGTTGTTGTGAATATACAGTGTGTGTCGATCGCATGCCTGAAGTATCGTGTTCAAACTCCACGCCTCAGGTCGCGTACGCCAACGGCACGTGTTACAACGGTACGGAACTGGTCGGCGTCTGGAACGAAACCATCTTTGAAAATGTCACGCATCTCAAACGCACCTCTGCCAGCGAGGAGTATTACAAGTAATTTCGACGCTATAAACTATAACGAGGCGCCATTTGAAGAAATCAGATGATCCGAGAGATCCGGATCGTTACTAACGATCCCGATCTCTCCGTCCGATCGTTCGATCTCTTCAAATCGCGCCTAGAAACCTGTTCATTTACCCACGCCGATGGCTGTCGCAGGGGAGATGTAGAGTTTTTACCGCTGTTTGTCTGTATGTCTGTCTGTTTTTTTTCGCACGACATTTCAAGACCGATGCAGCTAGGATCACCAAACCTGGTCATAGAAATGTTCCACCGTGAGTCCTGGAAACCCATTTATTTTGGAGTCAAAAGGTCAAAGGTTAAGATAACGAGTCACAAAAGCATTGCCGGCGTGGGTGTTTGTACTCTTGTGAGTGCTGGCTTCTTCTAGTTGCTCGTTGTTGTCCGTTTGCCACGTGTCGACTCAGATTCAGACCTTTGTGTTCGACTGTTGTGCGTGTTATAAGTGTACAGTGTATGTAGGCTATGTCACACCATGGTGAAGCGATAGGAATATAGGGCGTTGTACTAGAGATCTGGGGCCCGATTCACAAATCTTACGACAAACTTACGAAAAACGTATAGGATAAAGTGTGACTTAGGAAAATCTTAAGATAAACTTAGGAAGAACTTACGAAAAAGTTAAGATCACCTTAATAAGAAAAATGCAATTTCTCAAAAATGACTTTACATATTCTTTACAGAATTGTCTGCATATATATACATGTAGGAAGATCTTAGTAAGTTATAAGATTACTTTAATAAATTACACGTAAAAGTCTATGAAAATCTTATCTTTATAACTTAGGATAAACTTAAGATAAACTTAGAAAAAAACTTATGATAAACTTAGGATTTTTCCTAAGATTTTTTTGTTAATCGGACTCTGGATTTCGCCGTCTCGCGTGTGTGCAATACGCCGCCGTTCCGCTGATAAGCAGCGACCAAGGCAAGTCGTTCACACGCATGCATGTTCAGTGATGTTAAAGCCTCGAGGCCAAACTGGACTTGAGGCCAACAATCTGGCCTCGGCCTCGGCCTCGAAACACTCTGGCTTCGGCCTTAAGGTTTTGGCCTCGGCCTCGAATTAAATTTCAACGCCTGCAGATATCTCCGAAATAATGTTTAACTGGTTTCGACGAAACTTGGCGCTTAGAGCTAGGCCTATCTCTATCTCTTTCTCTCGATGGCTACACTTCAGGCAAAATTTGATTTCCGACAACGTGGGTGGTCTGGGTGTACGCCCAGTTTGTCCCTATGTGGATTCTTCTCTTATTATTTGTTCTTTCTTTCCTTCATGGCAAGGAAATAAATATCAATGATAACGGCGATAATGATGACATTGTATAGGCCTAATCAGTGGCGAATCCAGGATTCTGCGAAATGGGACGGATTTTTTGTTCGCGGTTAGAGACCCGTAAAACGGGGGTCTAGGACAGAACCACTGAGCGATAGCCGACGTTGCCGAAAATTTTGGACATATTTTCTAAATTTTATGCAGTTTCGTCCGAGTGCCCGCCAGATCCCGGACAAAGGGGCTGGAGCCCAGTTCTGTCGCTGAATCTGCCATTGTGTATGATGCGCTAACGCTGGTGGTGTTCTGTAGTCGTCGTGTGCTACGACTAAGTTCCGGTATCGACGTGATGGGTCCCGTCATGTGGGACCTCGCGCTGTCGCTGATACTCGCCTGGATCATCACCTTCTTCGCGCTGTTCAGAGGCATTAAAACCAGCGGAAAGGTCGAATGCGAACGTCGTGTGTTGGCGATCGTGCAGAATTGTGGTCCCAGTTTCATGACCCATGGGATTTTCGTGGGGAAATGAACGCGTGAATTACTCCATGGATTTTCCTTGCAAATGGGTGCCAGTTTTATGATTCAAACTTCATGGAGATTCCATCGGATTCAGCGGATTCACCGTGGTATTCTATGGGATTCCTTGGAGATTTTGTAGTATTCCATGAAGTTTCCATGGAAAATTTCGCATGTTTATTTCCCCGTGGAAATCCCATGGGGTATGAAACCGAAACCGCTATTGTGCAGGATCGCCTTGTGTGTTCTCTGCAATCTGCTGCTGCACCGCTTTAGTGGTCCAGGTCGAGCAATCTGTCCGGTGTTTGTGTATCTGTGTGTGTTCGGACATTAACTATTGAACTACGTGACCTTTGACCTATGTATTTGGCATACTGGTTCATCTCGAAACTATCTGGGTCATTGTCGAAGGTCAAGGTTATCGGTCAAAGTCGCGGTTATACGACGGGAATGTTCCTTCTTTTTCGTGTATGGATGCTCGTTACGAGGTCATATATACATTCTAAATCGCTAGACGGCAGCATCATCTAACGTGCATAAAAATACATAATTTAAACGCCTAATTACTTGTTTGTCGAGTTCACTGTGCTGAAATGGTCGGTGCTACCTCGAGTGGTGGCTTTCTGGTTGATGATCCTTGATGCTGTTCTAAAGCACCGATGCTGATTTTTACTGCTTGGGATTGGTAAAAAGTCTGTTGAAAAATGCTCATGACGAAAAAAACATGTGTGTGACGTTTTATAAGAGGAATGCATGACTGCAGTATGTACCCACGCCGGCTGTATAGCCGCCGGCGTGGATATGTAGCGTTCAGTCGCGTCTGTCTGTCTGTCTGTCTGTCTGTTTGTCCGCGCTCTAAAAGGAAAACGGCTTGAGCTATCGACACCGAACTTTGTACACATATAGGCCTACTATATAGCAGTCGCCAGGCATGCATTGACCCAAAGGTCAAAAGGTCAAAGGTTAAGGTCACACGGTTAGGAAAACCGTCACGGTCGCACGGTTGCTAGTGACGCGTGCTGCTACGGCCGTGTGCTACTGCTGCCGGCGTGTGTCTGCATGTCGATACCACTGCCTATATTTTTACTGGCCCGCCTAATGGGCCAGTATTGTTTTGCTGGCTGTCGTCTGTCGTCGTCGTCTGTCGTCTGTAACGCCGCCAGCGGGCGGGCCGGCCGGCCAGCGAGCGCGTGGGCAGTCGGGCGGCCGACACTGCACGGCGGGCCAGTCGTGTTACGTCCGTTAGGGCGACACATTGTTTCGTTTACGTTTGCGCTTGTAGATCGTCTATTTTACGGCGGTTTTTCCGTACGTTGTGCTGGTAATTCTGTTTTTCCGAGGCATAACGCTACCACATGCAATCGACGGCATCATCTTCTACCTCAAGCCGGACTTCTCCACACTCGTAGAACCAAGGGTATGGGCACTCGTATCATGTAGGGATGTGCCAGTTGTGTAATTCAGTATATTTAAGCGTTTATTAAACGTTTACACGAAATACGACGGTCAGGTACAATATGCAGACCGTTCTCAGTCATGATAATAGCATCAGAGCGAGTAACGGTCACCATACACAGTATTATGAGGACGAACATACTCGTTTTCTTGAGTTCAATGTGCGGTCATTGTATGATTTTAAGCATCAGAGCTTGCCATCTGTCATTAATAAACTACCCACTCTCTTACTTACTTACTTACTTACTTATTTACTTCAGGTATGGAACGACGCGGCGCTGCAGATCTTCTTCGCGATGTCGAGCTGTTGGGGCGGACTGATAGCGTTGGCCAGCTTCAATCGCTTCCATCATCGATTCTGCGGGTTCGATTTTTTGCTGTTTTCAAAGATCGATTTTATGTAGGCAGTAAAATGACCCACAAACCGTCAACACTTGCGTTGTTAAAGTATGTTGTTACATTGTGCCTTAACAACCGGACAGTTACCAATTTGAGTCAATAATGGCGCCATCGTGCACTCTATGCGTTTGTTTGTTTGTTTGTTTGCTTGTTTGTCAGTCTGTCTGTCAACAACAAAACGAAACAGTTGCTGATTAGTTATCCTATAATTTATGAAAGGTTGGGTCTTTGAACGTGAAACGGTCCTGGTAGTTAAGGTAGATTCCAGTGTCTGTGTTGCATTTAAAACGATGGCCACAAACTGTCACAGCGGCGACACCTAGCGAATGTGCGTGAAATTGTCGCTGTTGTGTTTTGACAGTGAGGCCGTCTGCGTCACGCTGTTGAATTTCTTCACTGGAATCTTCTCCGGCTTCGCTGTGTTCGGTTTCCTCGGCTACCTCGCCTGGCGTATGGACACATCCGTCCACGACGTCATCGACAGCGGTAAGAACAGCGGCTTATTGGAGCAGTGGCGTCTTCAGCGAGATGCCAGTATATTATAGACCATGGCATCGTCCTTTGAACATGAAAAAATAAAAAATCCCTTTTATTTTCTGATTTTATGTGTGGAGTCAGCCTCTTTTATTATGAAAGTCAACAGAAAATGCTGTAACACGTACTAAATTTAAAGTATATAAATAACGAAATTCTGTAAACCGTGTCTTTGAGGGGTTCCGTCCGTGCAACAACCAGATAACTTCCACTTTTACAGTTTCGGGAAAACGCAGTTAAAGTTTTCGACGTCATTATCATCATCATCATCATCATCATCATTATTATTATTATCATCATTATCATCAGCAATAGTAGTAATAGTGTGTAAATGAGAAATTAAAAGTGTCGGTTTTTATCGTAATTACGTGGGTAGGCCTATCCTTAATGCTCTATCAGAGACAGATAATGTTTTCGGATCTCGTCTGCTCTGCCACAATAGCTGAATTGCGCACGTAGGGCCTACGGGTCACGCGCTAAAATTATCTCTGGCCCCGAAAATTTATATCTAAGTCGGAAATCGGTTCTTTGGGACAGACATAGTATATATACGTCTGGGCCATAAAAAAATTTCTTTCGCGCAAGTGGCCCTTTGTTGATTACCGTATGGAGAGAGAGATTGCACATGAGTCACATACTAAAAGAATTTATTAGGTCGACTCCTCCGAGTCGACCTAAAAAAGTGGGTCTCAAATGTCCGTCCGCCTGTCCGTACTTACGTACGTCCGTCAATTCGTCCGTGCACAAAAAGTTTCTTTGATTTCAATGAAATTCGGTATGTAGGTAGAGGTTGATGAGTGATGCATGAAACCTTAACCCCAATGTTGGATTTGATGAATTTTTGTTGGGGTCGAATGTAGGAAGTTTGGGGGACGGCAGTCCCTCAGGAAGGTCCAGGGGCAATTAAAGGCTCGGTAGGGGGTTCAGGACGTAGTCCCACAGAAGCTAAAGCATTTTAACAGGTGCACATCACTATTTTGTCCATAATTGGCAGTTATATTGCTTTAATGAATGCTACTCTTTTTTAAAGAATTTGATGACATAGAGATAGGTTACAGATTGCAGAGACATAGCAGTTAAATTCAATCACTGTAAAGCTAGTCTAATTCCTCTCTCCTGGTACCACATCGAGCAATTTTGTTTGGATTTGATGCCATACATAGAAACCCATGACAGGAGTCCGTGGGGGTTCACATGCGCCCCCCTTCCCAACTGTTCTTCTTAGTCTTCAGTAGGGGGTCAGCTGTGTCTCCTGGGAGGGTTAAACCCCTAACTCCCTGACACATCCAGCACTGCTTAACACCTTTTAGACTCGTGCTGGCGAATGACACTGTGTTTTGTGCCACCGTACAGTATGTTATTCCTTCAAATCGCTTTTAATGCGTCGGCGTGTAGGTCCGGGACTGGCGTTCATCGTCTATCCGGACACCGTGCTGCGACTGCCTCTGTCGTCACTCTGGGCAATTCTCTTCTTCGCAATGCTGCTCTTCATCGGCCTCGACACACAGGTTCACAGTTCAAACTCTGCTCAGACTGTCAGGCCGTATTTCACAACAGGGGGCGCCAAATCCCCTTCGGCATACTACACTGTGCGAGTTTACCGTATTTTGCTAATGCTGATTGATTTCAAATTTTTCAGTACGATAGTAAGCAGACTTCGCCCCGGTGCCGCCACCTGGCGAACTCGACCAAACAATGTTGTCTGACGTTTGACTGGTTTAGCCACCTGGCGAACGGGTCTACGTCGGGTAGAATGCAAGACACAAATGGTGGAAGCTCGAAGACCGATGGGCTGAGACGGGATGGGGTTTCGAGGAAGGGTTAGCGAGCACCAGATAGGGGCTGGAAAGCGTTGCACCATTTGTTCCACCATTTGTGTCGTGCAGTATACCCGACGTAGACCCGCTTGCTAGGTGGCTGAACCACTGATGGCGCCACCCCGGACTGAGAGGCAGGTATTTGATGCAGCTTACTACTCATTTATCGACCCAGGAGGGATGAGAGGCTGAGTTGGCCTGGTTGGTTGACCAGTAGTGGATGGTGTACCCACATAAGTGATCACCCATCAGGTACAGGTCGAGCGCGGAACAGGGGAGTTCGCCGGCGCAGGACCGACATTCTACCGCTGAGCCACGCAACCAACCTTGCCGCATACACTACACAACAAATTGATAAACTACTGACAGACAAACTCGGTTGTAGGCTGCCGCCGCAGTATAGCTCTTATCGCTCACGATATTCAAACACTAGGTCAGACTACCGGGTTGACCAGTGACCCGAGCCTGACCCGACCCGAATGGTTGACCCAGTTTCGACTGTTTTGTGTGCGCAGGGCTTAAAGTAAGGCGGCTCGGCGGGGGGGGCTTAGCCCCCAGCTCTTAGCTCAGAGGGAGTGGGCTGGTAGACTCAGGGAAGGAATAAGGGAGAGGGGGTAAAAGGTGAGAGGGAGCCCCCAGCTTTTTCAAACTACTATAAGCACTGTTTGTACGTCGTTAGTTTGTGGGGGTGGAGTGCATCGTGACGTCACTGGTGGATCAGTTCGCTATTTTACGCTGTCACAAGACCGTCGTCACGCTCGTCGTCTGCGTTGTCCTCTGCCTCTTCGGACTTCCGCTCTGCACGCAGGTAAAACAACATGAGTCGCAGACGTCAGACTTCGCAACCGTGCCGCCACTCTGGGCGAAACGTATGCGTCGTCTTTGAATCTGGCCAGGTCGGTCCAATATGTGAAAACATGACGTAATCCACAAAACCGGAAGTACATAACACGTTGCAGCCGGTGTATGCGTGTAGCCGTTTTTTTACTTTCAACTTTGGGCTTTTATTGTCGTATGTTTTATTGTCGCTGTTTCATCGTTTATTGTGTTGTTTAACGGCTGCGGTTTGTCACCCGTATTAATAAACTATCGATTGATTGATTGATTGATTGATCGATTTCATTGTATCGCATTGCCATCAGAAGTAGACCGAGCCGCGGCTACAGGTATCACATGCAAAAAATTTGGTGGAATTTGACTTTTGAGATATGCGAGCGGACGAACAGATAGGCATACATACGCGCTGATCACAATACGTCGTACCCCTAACGGCTCTCGCTTTAGAAACCGACTGCCCTGTTGCAGTTACTTGGGTACGCGGACCCGGTTGCAAATGACATTTTTTTTACCGCGCGACGCTATGCTAGCGCGGTATATGCTGTCATCGTGTGTTTACAGGCCTTCTGTCTGCC
>Ga0209780_1004549_pt1 | contig 10702 bp, 5 predicted proteins | sample WorMetexBAHAMAS2_FD_187384 | JGI IMG/M metagenome (GOLD analysis project Ga0209780, IMG submission 187384) | Marine gutless worms symbiont microbial communities from Max Planck institute for Marine Microbiology, Germany - Inanidrilus exumae... | ecosystem: Host-associated > Annelida > Digestive...
GCTGTCAACAGTCGGCAGCCGAGCTTTTGCGGTTGCTGCTCCAGACATCTGGAACAGACAGACTGCCAACTGACGTCGTCGCTGCAAAATCACTGTCAACTTTTCGTCGACTGTTAAAACGTTTTTTATTTCGGCAATCATATCCTGATTTGGTTTACTGACTTCACCCAATCAGTGGTCCTTGCAGTGGTTGTGCCACTTGGGCCACTTTAAAAATATTTCTGATTGATTTTGATTGATTGATTAGCATATTTCTGTGCACGCACCAAAATATTCATGAGGCAAAATTGTTGCAGTCTATGACGTGGCGTCCCCTGGACGAGTGCGTGATCGCTACATCGCGAATAAAACGCGCGACCTAATGGTTGTCACGCTATTCTGTTGTTTGCTGCACAGACATTATTCTTAAGGTTTTTATTATGCATTCGCCAACCGACAGTATAGACGACGACGTTATGTTTTCGGGCTCAGCGGGCTGTCCGTCCGCCATGTTCGTTCGTTCGTCCGGACAGATATGTTGCCACAATATCTCACGAACAGCTCGTGCAGTCTCGATGAGACTTACGGGAAATATTCATTCGCCCCCCCCCCTACCGATGACCTGATTAGATTCTGGGGGTCAAAGGTCAAGGTCATAGCAGACCGTGGCGAAGGCATCCACGTAAACGCTGGGGCGTCGAAGTTCATCTTTTAGTTTTAAATGTGTATTGATTCCACATGTCGCAAAGCGGCTCAGTTAAGTGAGCAAGTCGTGGAGATAAGTAAGTAAGTAAATTTATAGGGCGCGGTTATCGTCAAGAACCTGTAACGCGCTGAATGCACTAGTATCAAGCGAACAGGTACGTTTTAAGAAAACGTCTGGTGGTCGGGTCTCGGAAGAAATCCGGGAGAGAGTTCCGGCCTGTGGGGCCGGCAACTGAAAAGGCTCGACGGTCGTAAGTGTTGAGCCAGTAGCGAGATACTAATAACGTTGCGGTAAGACGAACGATCGTTATGGAACAGTATTCAGAAATTTCCGATGCAGACATGCGGAAGGCTACGCTGCCTCATTCTCTCATCGTCATCACTGCAGACTTTCCGGCGTCAATTAAAGACTCGTTTTTTCAACTGTCGTATCCACACCTGATTCTCTGACTGCATGTCTGGCGTCGTTACAGTGGTCGTTGTAATAACGTTGTTATTTAGGCCACTTTAAAAATTTGTTTACTTACTTATTTACTCGTAATTAGCATATGCCACGCCCACGTACATATGCTTCTGTTGCAGAGTTTTCTTGCAGATGTGCGGAGAGCTGCAATAAAATAAAATAAATGCTGCGACGAAAGTACTGCAAAGAACATTTATTTTATTGCACACGTGCGGCAGGCACTCTAGTAAGTAAGTAACGGTCAACAGCCACCTGTGATGTCAGCTCGGCAGCTCTCGGTGAAGTTCATTCATCCTGATTATTGTCGCTTAATTTTGCATTAAGTCGCTAAATTCTCTGTATTAGTTGATTTACAATTATTTGTTAGCAGCGCATTTTGTCATCGCCGCTATACTCGTTTACTCTATCGTTTAATTCTCCGATAGTTATACACTGTGTCTAAAAAACGACACTGCTTTGGCTTGGCTTCCACCTGCATCAACCGATTTCGATAATTTTTTGACAAAAGTGTTGCCATAAGAGTAAGAAGTCAAATGGTACTTTATTTTTCCACCTCACCTAACTAGTGCTTCTGCACTACCTGGTAAAACACGGAAACACGAAAATCGCATCTTTTCACTCAAATTTTGTGTTAACTGCTTTTGCAAAGTTCAACAGTCGCTGTTTGATTTCATCAATTTCGTTGAATTGCAACTTATACTCTCTCTGCTGTAGACTCCATAAATCATGTACTCCACTGAGTTCAGCTGGGGCCATAGCTCAGAAGAAATGAAATTCAGCGTTTGTTCTGTGTTGCGCGCATCACGCACTAGTGCATGCATGAGCTGTATTGACAACGTGTTTGATAACAGCTAAAATTTTATTGAGATAGTAAGATATCTCACCAATACTGTTCTTTGACTTTTCACTTGAGGCTCGACAAAGAACAACTCCGACTTTTGACACAGCGACCGGCATGACCACAGACTTGGTAAACGATCAGTGTGTGGTAACAGACGGTTATAGCATGCTATACTGCCTTCCTTGTTTGGTGCATACGACCGATTCTTGAGCGAATGAAGGGTGATTCAGCTGTGATCAAGTGATAATATGAATGTGTGTCTGTTGGTAAAACAACCTTCAGCGTTTAAGTGAAGAGACGCAATTTTCGGCTTTTTGTTTCCCCAGGTAGTGCAGAAACACTAGTTAGGTGAGGTGCTTCCTTTCTTAACAACATTTCTGCCAAAAAAATATCAAAATCGGTTTGATGTACGTCGAAGTTATAGTAAGCCAATGCAGCGACGTTTTTTGAGACACAGTGTAGTGTACACGTGTAGACGAGCGCATCACTACCGCAGCCTATGTGCGTGGTTGTGCAAGAGAGCATAAACACTAATTAGGTTGTTTGGCAAATCGTTTTCACGGACGTCTGCGGAAGCGGGGAAAACGCCCGCCGGTCTGTCAGTATGTTTGTCTCATTAACCTAGATATATACAGGCGTGACGGAGTGAAATAAGGCGAACAATATTGATAAAAAGATTACTTACTTACTTACTTACTTACTTACGCCTGCTTGGACGACTCTAGAAACACGGCTGCTACAGCGCCGAATGAGTCGTAATCCTAACTTCTGTCGTACTTAAGCCCCGTCCACACCAGCAACAATGTCGAAGCAAAGTTCGACTTTGTTGCCAAAAACGGCAACAGTGATGAACAGTTTTGCGTTGAAATGTCGTCCTTTCGACAAAGTCGAACGTTGATTCGACATTGTTGCTAGATTGGACCGGGCTTTACTGGTACTGATGACAGACTGTCCTACAGCTGGGTTTGGTTTTCCAGATTTTTAACGTTTAGTTGATTGTTTAGTTTACTGTTTTATGTTTTAAGCAAGCAACTGTAAGTGTTTTGCAACCTTGCTGTGCTGCCAGTGTTTTTATGTACATGTAACCTATGTTTTATTGATGATGATGAATAAATATAAAATAAAATAAAGGTTATGGTCAGTGGTTACGGTTAACCGTTAGCCGAACCCAGCTCTGAATCTTGCAGTGGGAGCGATCTAGTTTCGATGTGAACTGTCGTGTATGGGTGTGCCTGAAAGCTGCAAATCACTATCAAAAACACCGCAAATCACCGCAGTACATCGCGAACCACAGCAGTGTCGATGTAGCAAAAGGTAAAAGCTCTAACCCTAATCCTGTTAGCAGTGGTTAAAGTGTCGTGGGACGCAAAGGGACGCCGTCCCCCCGCCTCAAATATATGGTAGATTGCGTTCCCCCACGTCAGGTATCGCAACGGACGCACGGGGACGGTAACGGGAACTCGTGACACAACGCAAAAGTCATCAATAACTGAAGTTGAATGCTCAACTAAGTCGACTGTAATGATGTCTCATAACAATGTGTAACGGAACGTATTTGTAAATTTTCATTTTATTGGGGCCCAGTTTAACAGCTAAGGGTCCGCAACAGCTGACAGGGGCCCAAACTGTAAATCACAGTACCCCCACCTCTACTTTTTCACTTTAACCACTGCCTGTTAGAATTAAAATGCTGCAAAAATGTAAAAGTGAGTAAGCGAGTCATCGCGAAAGAAGTGTGTTGCGGTGTTTTGACAAGAGTTACTTACTTATTTTGCCACTACCACACCGGCATCGTTGCATTTTATCACAAACCCTAATTAGTAATTACTGACGTTGCTTATCACAACGCTAGAAATACAACGGTATGAAAGAAAATACAAAAGCAAAGAAAAAAAACAACTTCAACTTAAGTAAACACAGAATGGCTGGGAATAAACAATAATTTCTTGTAGCGCTTTCCTGTATGAATTCCTGACTACTAACTAACCCACGTGACTCTGAACGGTATCAATGACGAACCATCTTCTTGACAATTGCCTGCTATTTTAGCGTAAAGTAAAGGCGTGAGTTATTATTATTATTATTATTAGCAATGAATTAGATTAAGGTGGCATTGTCACATTACTGCTGCAGGACCACCTTACAACGTCAGTGTCACGAAACAGTGCTAAAGCTGTCGATCGACAGGATACGACAGCCTAAACAGTACAGTCTTGAGTTCGCGGTGGCGGAAAGCGAGCAAGGAAGGCATGTCCCTGACATGACAAGGCAGCGAATTCCAGCCTCTTGCTGCAGCCGCCGCAAACGCGCGGTCACTCAGTGTCGAACGGCGAGTTGTCGGCACCAGCAAAGTCGACGTGTCAGCAGATCGGAGATGACGCCGCGTAGCAAGGCCGGAAACTGGACGAATGGTCTCGACAAGGTAGCTTGGCGCTGTGCCGTGAAGACAGCGGTATGTTAGCACGCATAAACGGAACTACTTGATGCGCTCTAGCACTTTGAGCCAATGTAGCTCTCGGAGCAGCGTTAATTGACGGTATTCAAGCGGACAGTTCGTCATCGACTCGACCCATTGAAACTGGAAGCCATCTTTAAAGCGGCGAGTATGTACTTATGAAAGCCTATCGCTAACAGACGGGTATATACAATGTCATCGCTTGCTCCTTCTGTCGGAAATCGACGTCGCTCAGGTCGATAATGATAACAGATACCAGACCGGAAGTAGAAATGACGCCACTTTTGCGCATGCGCAAAGAAAAATGGCTCGAAAACGGCGCGCTCTCTACTGCCGAATGTCCGCCGGTTCATAGAAAAACCATGATCATTGAATCAATTCAATTCAACAGCAGGTTATCAGCCCGTGTAAAAATTGATAGAGTAAATGATTTAAAATTAAAAAAATTGCATGCCATCTCATAATAACTGACGAACAGAAGATATCGCTGCAGAGAAAAGATAAAAATGAACATCAGTGTTATCACAACGACGGAGATTGTCAGAAAGAACATACCAAGGCGGATCATAATTTCGACCGGAAGCTGATAAATAAGTCACAACCTAGGCACAGCCTATTTCACGATTCTGGGCAGAAATGCGAACCGCGAAATGGACGAGTTTCTGCGAAATCAATAGCTTTCCGTGAAATTACGCAAAATTTTGAATTGTTTCCATCTATTAACATATTTTGTCATTTTTACATTTTAAGCATATTTCGAACAATATGCAGTCGAAGATAGAAGACTACGCCCCCTGTGCAGCCACCTGGTGAACTAGACGAAACATACACGTGGTCTTTTATTCTGGCCCATTCGCTCCATTACGTGAAAACATGACGTCATCCATAAACCGGAAGTACGTAACTTATTGCATGGCTATCAGACGATGACTGAACCACGTCCTGAGGTAACATGTACGGAAAATTTTGTGAAATTTGGACTTGTGTTTTTTGAGACAGGCGAACGGACAGACAAACGAGACAGACAGACAGACAGACACGCTGATAGCAATACTGCGCACACCTACCGGCAGCAGTTAAGTGATTACCATTTATTCGAATATCGGTTAAGATACGATACGAGACAGTAAATTTACGTGCGCTCAAAAGCTGGCCAGCGTAATCTAGCTCACGGCACCAAAAATAACAGAAAAAGAAGGAAAAACTAAAATAAACTAAAATACAAAACCGGGTTGCTCAGAAGGAACTGTCCGGCTAATAGTCCATGGAGGCAGTTTGGTGGAAAGGATTTGTGAAACAAGTAGATTTTAAGCCGGGAGTAAAAGAGTGAGGGAGTTACGGGTTGGGATAGCGGTGAGTCAAGGTGAGTAAGTGATGGATGCAGGAATAGGTGAGTCAGGAATAGAGAAACTGATCTGAGGTTGAGGTAAATCAATTAGAACCGTTCGCGCTATGCTAACTGACTGTTAGGCAGGATGACGGTGTGAAAGTGCGTCAGCTGGAGACCTTCACAACAGTCATCGGTCAATGCCATTTCGTGTCATCGTTTCCCAGAACTCGACGACCGAGAATAAAGTAGATTCGTTGAAGGCAGCACAAAATTTAGTGATTGTAAACACAGTAGGCTACACCACGGGAATTCAATGTTGCCAACTGAGAGTTCTAAATAACTGGTTTGTTTGTTTGTTTGTTTTTTTTGCTACCGGATATATTTATTCTGGTAATGCCCGTATTACAACTGAGATAAAATGTTTTAGTTAAAACATTTTATCTCAGCTGTGATACGGGCTTAAAATAAAGATATGGATTGATAGGCTAGCCTGCGTTTGATCTATTCCGTGTGGTGACAGAGATTTCATTAGAAACATGAGCTGTTCTTTTAACTGGACTTGTTGAAAGTTAGCACGTTGTTATCGTTTATGTGCTGCCAGTTAGCGGAAAATATAGATCATCGCCTTTTAGGCCACGTCGCATTCACTTACTGAATAAAATGCGACCTATTGCTACAGACGGAGTAGCGTGGTCTGTGTGTCTGTCTGTTGGTCACGTTTGTGAGCACTGCAAAAACGGCTGAACTGATCGAGATGCTGTTTGGAGAGCGGACTCATGTGGGCCCAATGAACCATGTATTAGATGGGGTCAAGGTTGGACGAATCCATTCGCCGCGGCGATGGGTGACAAGACGGCGATGCGGCCTTTCGTCAATATTCTTCGACCAATTTGCATATTACAAGCACTGGTCTATCTTTTGGTTCCCGCTCATCCCGTATTGCAGCAGCAATCTGCCTCAGTTTGTTATTAATACAAATCTTCGATTCGTTCCGAAAACATCTCAAAACGCAGTTGCTTCAACCTGCTTTTAACAAGTTCTAGCAATTAACCTAGCGCCTTTGAATTTATTTACGCTTAAACAATTACGGCATTTTTTAGTAAATTTACTTACTTACTTACTTACTTACTGACTTGTTTGCGGCGGTCTGTCTCCGAAGACTGCGTGACAGGGCGAAGTAGTCCCAGCTTACGAGTGGTCGACGCGCTGACAGGTCAAAAATGCTGTTGACACTGAAGGCACGCGAACCACTCAGCGGAAATGCTTGGTTTCGACGCCTGCCGAGCTGCATTAGCCGTCTTTCCAAGCATTACCGGTTCCCTGCTCGCTTCTTTCCAGCTGTGGATGTCGAATACAGTTATTATCCAAGCGACGTGGAATGGCGGAAAGCTGGTGGCGGTCTTATCGCTTAATGCACGCCGCTGTCATCGCCACTCCGGTGTTTACTCTGATCCTCGTCGCTATGCCGAGTCGTTTTTAAAGTTGTTTGGGCTCGAAAAACGCGCACCTGCACATATCGCCAAATGGCCGCCGAAGTGCTGGGCTTGTCATTCGGATCTGTCTAATCGAATCCGAACCGAGTAGAACTGTTTGCTCTAAAGGTCAGTAGCAGTACAACGACATCACTTCTCGCCGCCGATTGCTTTGTGGTCCAGCTAGTGCAGTCGGTCTGTTGTTTGTCTGTTTGTTCGGTCGAGAACTTTCAAATGAAATGACTTCTGACCTACGTTTTTGGCACGGTGGTCCATCCTGACCATATCTAGGTCATGTTCATGGGTCAAGGTCAGAGGCCAAGGTACAGGGTTACATGAGGACAAGTTTGTTTGTTTTTCGGCTAAAAATAAAAGTGAAATTAGGAGAACCAGTTATCGCGTATTGTTGAACGAAAAGCAGATCTGAATTGGAAACTATAATTCAGCAAAAAGCAGCCGAAAATTCACGGTCAGCAAAACTGGCCAATGCGACCTCCAATTGCGGTTTTCTAATTATGATTAGGTTCTTTGAAGCAAGACTCAAGCTGAATTATCCTCATCTACGTAGCTAAAGTTTTCTACGTTTTCCTTGTACGAAAAAAAAACAAGAATACATCATTTACAGCGCTGCGATGTAGACCCATAAAACGTGTAATTTTGAGTGCGCATGCACAGTGTCACGTGACCTGCACGGAGGTAATAGAAATTTAAACCGAGTATTAATCTATTAATTTTATTAGTCTATTCATCGTGCAACTTTCACGGCCCAGCGATAAAGATTAATGGGCGTGGGCAGTGAAAAAAAGAACTGAGCAGGCCTACCCATTAGGCAGTTCATTTTCAGCATGGATATTAAGATGTAAGAGACGATCTTCTTACGACGTGTCGATAATGTGTCGACTGTTCATTAGAACTGACTTGTTGTCAGTTCGTTGGCTATAATCACCGGCGGCGAATCAAACGTAGTTTAAAAATTAACTCAGCGTCGAAGGATGTAAGTAAGCAAGTAAAACAAAAAAAGCATTTAAAAAGTATGCGCGAGGACAAAAGAAATTTATCACAATGTACCAACTCTATGGGAAGAGATTGCGTCGGATGCTGAGGCTGCAGCAACTGTAACAGCCCAACCATCAGAGTTGGAACCGGGTCTTCTGGTCACTGGCTCAACAATTTAGGTCGGGTTGGGTCAAGGGTCAGTGCTTCACACCCGTAGTTTGACCCGGTTTCGATTAATTATTGATACACGCATTATCACGGCACTGTTTGCATTGAATGGCGGCTTTTTATGGCGTCGGCCTACAACGTTCAAACCTGTCAATCGCCAATCGCATACGTCTATTGCGTCATGACTGTGTCTTATTTCTACAGCTGCATATGCGTTTGTTATGTAAGTAAGTAAGTAAGTAAGTAAATTTATAAGGCGCACTGCATCTAAATAGGTCACTAGGCGCCACGGTCCTCAACCAAACATATGCGTTTTCAGTAGCCGGAGAAACTCAGAAAGTGATAGTTCAAAGTCACGGAGATGAAGTGGTAGATTGTGCTGTTAAATTTTACTTACTTACATATTTAACTTTCATTTTTACCACCCATTACGGTACAGTGCACGAATCGCCATAATCTCTCTTCAGTATACTATGTATTAGATGGAGCAAAGGTCGGATGACTGCTAATCTTCTTACTCTTAACTCATCTATGACTGAATCAGACTCGAAAACCAACTCGCCGAAATACACAACTCTTCACTCGACACGTCCAACTCTGCTCGAAACGACGAACATCTTACCTTCTCTGGCTAAATTACTAAATTACAGCAATTACATCTAAATTACATCTCTCTCCAGAGCCTGTTACTATCGTATTCGTCAACTTCGCTGTATCCGGCCTTACCTCGATTCGTCAACTGCCGTAGCAGTTACATGTCCGTCGAAAGGTTAACGAACTCATTATTCTGTAGCGCGTCTCGTGCGAATCAATTTTTCAGAAGCATTGCGGCGTCTGGCACGTTGTGGAGCTATTTCACACTCTACCCCGAAGCTAACACTTTTTCACCGTCCCTCCGGTATACCGGAGCTAATTCAATTACACCATGCCAGTGGTATCTCGGCCGCGTTAGCGAAATTGGATAGCTTTAATGGACTCGATTATCTTTTATGTATAAGACGCGCGAGATGTCAATGCCATGTTCTTTCTGTTGCGTTCTGTGGTATAGGAAGTATTTCAGACGCACACACACATATACACACACGTAGGACGTCATAGCATGTAAAGTGTGATTTTACCGCGCGAACCATATGCCGCGCATATACAGGATGGGCCAAAAATTGTACCGTTACTGTTACTCAACAAATTGTGCAAGTTTTGAGCTGGTTTTTGTCAGATTTGAGTGTGACACGATTATAGTATCGCACCAGCATATAGTATTTTAGACTATTATTAAATATTTAATCGGTTAAATAATCTATACACGGTGTCGCACTTGATGCCAAGCTGACAGACACATGTACAGTCGTTTAAAGATACTAAAATTCTTAATTTAAAACTTCAGAACAGAAACGAGTGGAGTGTTAAGAAAATGTTGAAGAAATTTGCTGTGAAACACTGGTGTAGGAGTGGACTTTAATATATTTTTGAATAGCAGTGATGATTTTTTAAAGCAAAATTCTTTTTACACATTGTAAAGCAGACGAAGTCATCCCGGTTTTTACCAGTGTACCGTAAAATATTTAATATTATAACAGTAAAAATAACGCGATTACATACTATTGTTTATGATCGTCTTAAAATACTAGTAAACCATTGTTTCATCACATATTTGTTGTTATTACAACCGAAAGAGTGAAAAGATGGGGTACAGTTTTGGTCCACCCTGTACACAGCGTGATATATGCCATGGTCCGATCGATGTACGTCTGTCCATCACGATCCGGTGTTCTGCTGAAACGGCTGAATGGAGCATTGGAGCGAGCTGATTTTCGGAAAAGAGGTTACCTCTCCACTCTCCTCGTCTTAGCCGACGCATGCTGAACATGTAGGCCAAGTTCAAAAGATTATCCTGGCAGAGCGACACAGACACATACGGCTGACTGTTGCTCAGCTCAACCTGAACCACTATAGTGGTCAGTCAGGCTAACTCAGCCTGGCTATCCCTCTATGGATAGTCGCAATGAATACTGGTCACCGCTAGAGAAGAAACAGCGAGTTCTGCGTAACAGTAGGCCCTTTTATCAGGACTGTTGGCATACTGATCTAGTCGGTTAAAGGCGCTAGCTATTAACTGAGCCAGCCATCCGGCCGATGTCAATCTTATGCTGGTGTAATTGGGTTTAACCCTCATGGTTTAGTGCTCCGTATACAACATGAGCTCCTGAGCTCATGGTCTGTGAGAAATCGGTTCATTCTTCTCGCGTTCGTCTGCATTCTTGACTGTTTCGAATTTTGTTTTCTATCGATAATC
>Ga0209780_1004550_pt1 | contig 10702 bp, 7 predicted proteins | sample WorMetexBAHAMAS2_FD_187384 | JGI IMG/M metagenome (GOLD analysis project Ga0209780, IMG submission 187384) | Marine gutless worms symbiont microbial communities from Max Planck institute for Marine Microbiology, Germany - Inanidrilus exumae... | ecosystem: Host-associated > Annelida > Digestive...
CTTATCCATAGGCCCATTACAGACTATACAAACAATTACTGGGCCTACATTTAATAGGCCTATAAGTATATGTATGCCACAAATAACATGACACTTCACAATAACGTCTGAATACAACTATGGGTGATGCGTGACAGCTACGTTGTATATTGCTGTAGGCCTAGGCCTACATCTGTTCATATGGCGCTGATCAAAAATAAACAAAAATTTATAACTTTGGCAATGAAAGTCGTTGAAAGGTTTGTGAAAAAAATAAAAACAATTAAAAGTGCGCGCGAGTAAACTATTTCATACTCTTACGCTATGTAATCGTATGCTTCGTATTTCCTTAAATAACATTAAAAAATAACATTAAAATTTGTACGGCGCCCCAATTTGTACTTATAAAACGTGAGAGTGCGTGGTCTTGTACAACTATTTCCGACTAAATACGCAAGAAAGCTGTGTCGCGGGAACAGTGATTAGATCTCCGTTAATTACCTGCGGTCGTTGAAATGACCGCTTCTGTAAAGCCGATACGCCCCGTGCGTGAAGCGTGCGCTTCAGTGTGTGTTCGTGCGTCTAAACTGCGGGGTGCGTCCCAGCAGTTTTCCTCGCACTATAGACTTACCGACTTCCCCGCGCCCCGCACCCCGCATTTTACATGTGCCCATTTCGTAGATTTTGTGGATTTCGATTTTTAGGCAGACCGCACGACTTCGGGTACATGGACACTACCTTAGATAATATGTTGGAATTAGGAAAGCAGTATAATTTTCTGGGACGGGCCATGTTTTACACCGGACCGCTAAACACTACGAAATCAGACTGGCTATATGATCGTCAGGATAACGTACCTGTGCACGTTCTCTGTGCGTTTTCTGATTACATTTAGAAGCATTTTTAAAAGAAGACATATTTAAAGTAACACAGAAAGCAGGAATGAATCAAGTTACATAAACACTACAAGTTAACACGAGATCTCTCATCAAAATTGATAATCTGTATAATGTAAACAAGCGTAGAATAGTTAATCAGCGAAAGATTTTACTAAAGTTGCAATGGACCAAAAGGATGTTGTTGTTTTGCAACGTTTACAACACGCAAGACAACGCACGGCGCTACGCGGCGCCGTACGTTGTTTTACGCTATGTTGCGTTGTGTCGCGTTGCGTTGCGTCGTGCCGCATTGCCTTCCCTTACGGTGTGAACGCGGTTTAACGCACGAGGGTTGCTGTATGGATAATGTGATGTTTTCCTGGTAACTGAGCCTTTAAAACTACGCCAAAGTCGAACAAGATCAGCCAGTGGCCGACAGTGTATAATCTGTGAACTCATTTGCAGCGGAATGTCGTAGTTCTTCGTAGTTGCATTAGATCATACCCGTCTTGTCGATGTTTATTGCGGCGCTACGTCGACTGCATGCACATCCGGACTACGAGCTGCATCTACGTATCGTATCGTATTCACTAAATGACCGCGTCTATTTTGTCCAGCTGAATGATGTAAGTCGGGTGTACAGAAACAGTGTTCCCCGAACAGTTAAAGATGACATCCATCTTGAGTGTATGACCATGGTCCCAGTCGACATTAATGTATTTATGGCGGGAGAGGTTGCTCCTGCTTCGCCTTTGAAAAGTTCTGAAGCATATTACATTAACTGAAAAACTGACTAATTAATATTCAAAAGTCACTATCACTGGACAGACGTGAGTAAACTAAACGGCATTTGAGTTTTAGAAGGGGTTGGCCGGTCCCTCTTTCTGAAATTTTAAGCACGCCGTTGGTCCCAGAACTGATTCTGAGTCTAATTCAGAACACAGTTATTCATGATTAAATAGTCTGAGTTGATTGATTGATTGAGTCAACGTTTTTAAGACCCACCCGACACAAAATAGGTTATTTCGGAGACGTTCTTCTTAGCCAATCTATTGGCTTAGTACTGAAAAACTGAAACAAACACAACAAAAGCAAACCTGCGTCCGTAACAAAATATACTACAACACAAAATTAATACAAAAAAATAAAGCCCAGTTCGGTCGCCTTCTACGACCTCCAGCCTGGAAAAGGAACGGGTCTATTCTGGAAGGAGTAGATTAATATTAAAGTCAGGAAGTAAACGAGTAAGGAAGTAAATAAGTAAAAAAATAGCCCCGTGCAGGACTGACGGTCGACTCTTTGCAACTGAGTAAGAAAGAAAGCATAAGGAAAGAACAAAGTAAGAAAGAAAGAAAGCAACGAAGGAAGTTAAGTAAATACACAAACAAACAATTTATATAGCGCCGAAGTCAACACATGAATCACGCGCATTACGGCCCCGGATCCCGTACGGGCAAGTAGCCTGAAAAAGTCATCCCTGCTTCTGTGGAAACTTGGAAAGTCGTCGACTTAGTTCACCCGAGTTGACCAGAGTGACGCTCTTGATGAACGAATCATTACGCAGCCGATGTTTTAAGACGCGGATGATTTGTCTTATGCTGCACAGATATGATACGCCGTGAAACTAGCGTTACTCCGCGCCTCCGCCAGTGTTGCTGCTACTGCTGCTGATGCTGTCTGTGATCATTATACGGCTGTCCGCCGCTCGGTCGGCAGTTCAGCGGGCGCCTGTAATCAACAGGCATGACGTGGATATGATTGGCAGACGAACCGTCGGCGAAATGCGAGAAATAATGGCAACGTCTCGAGGACAAGTAAACATGACGTGGTTCCTGACCGACGCATGTCAAACACTTGCAGATCAGTTCGTTATTATGCAGATGACGTGTCGTCTCCATATCCGATATCTGTCGGCGAGTCCATGACGAAATTCGTCCACACATTCGCTTTGGTCGATGTGTTCCGTAGCAGCGTGAAGATCATTTTAAGCCGGTCTGCCTATAAATTCCGCAAATAACCGCAAAGATAGATCTTCACTGGTATAGTAGTGGGTTGGGGTTTACTTACTGGGTTAGGGCATTTACCCGTTGCTATTTCCACTGTTTTGCGGTGTTTTCTGGTGATTTGCGTTATTGAGGCAGACCCGTCTAAATAGCAAATCCTGGTTGGTCGTAAGTTGATACGAAATAATTTGTCGGCAACGGCGGCGTACTGCGTCTTCGCTGTTATCTTCCAGCCACATGCGGCTGACGGTGGATGCCTTGTGCCTGTGTAGTGTACACCGATTATCATTTGTATCAGCAGGCGCCATGCCACACGTTGATGTTTACAGTCAATTTCCGACGCAGGAGTTCTGCCGGCCTGTTTTCCACTGAAGCACACCGTAGTTCAGCATTTAACGAGTGCGTCAGATGATGTTGTATGGACGTCGCCTTCTTGAGTGAACGTCGTGAGTTTGAGTGGAGAGGTCCACGCCAGCAGGTGCTCGGGTTGTTACCTGGTGTAACAGTTAAACGTCATCGTCATAGCTCCGGCTATGTCCGCTGTCATTCTACGCGTCATGTGTCGTCAACTGATGAAAAGCAGAGCGTCTTCTATTCACATCGTCGTATTTCAAGCTTTGATCATTGGGCTACTGCTGCCACTTGGCACCGGTAAGTGCGTACATTTGTGTAAAAACATTTGCTTGCTATTCGCCCGAAGCGAAACATAGCTTCGGGCGAATTATGGAAATACTGTACGGGGCAAAAAAACGGTGTTCACGCGTTCGGCTGTAACTCCGCCGAAAGTGAACCGATTTGGCTGAAATCTGGAGCACTGTGGGCACATTGTTGGGGACTGGCCCTGGCAGATTTTGGGCGCGATCTGCACAGTAGCGACGGATTGAGAGGCAGGCGAAATTTTGTGTTTTTCAGGTAAATAACACACTATTTCGCCGATTTCCTATCGGATAAATTTCACGAAATTTCAACACAACAACGCCAATCGGTGTCGCCGTGTAAACTTTCGGAGCAGAATTTTGAAAATTTTACCATAATGGGTCGTTTTTCCAAAAAACGCAAACATTGCTCACAAAATTTCCAGGTCTTACTACTTCGAGCCGCCACAACTCTACAATGATTACAGATCGCCGGAAATTACCAAACTGACCCTCTACGGGATGTCTAGTTTCCAGTTTTACCGTTAGAATCAGTTCCAATTCATTCCGCTGGTCTGTACGTTTCACACAAGAAAGGCACCTACCCAAATTTCCGGCAGCGTCCGATGTCCGATATTGTATATCAAAACCTATAGTACGCCGCAGTGCTGGTACGGCCTGGCGACCGATATATGGAAGAAAAGCAGACTGAATTGGAAACTGAAAATAAGTAACGCGGCAGATAACGCTGACATCACTCAGTCGCAGTCACGTGACACTAGGCATCGTCGAATCACTCGAATGCAGGATATAAACAGCTTGTGCACGGATAGCGGACCGCTTAGGGCGAATACTGCATTGTGTCAATCTGCACAATACAGCCTTCTAGTGTTTCACTAGAAAAGCCCGACCACTAGCAACGTTTTTCATTCTGTAACCTTGAACTTTGGCATATGAATGACCGTCTCCTATACGAATTTGAATCCAGGTATGGCCGAAATTAACAACCGTGCCACAGATGGTCATAGAGGGAGGTTAACGAGCGCCGCGGAAGCCCGCGCGCTAGCGCTTCGCGCGTCGTCTATATACGTCGCTGAGCTCTGTCGGGCCATTCGGAACTAGCGGCCAGCAATCGTAACGGGTCGAACGCTGCAAGTGCGAGAAGCGAGCGCCGTAGGCGCGAGGTGTGATCGAGTGCCGTAGGCGCGAGGGTGGACAACTTATACAACTTAGTAATGAATTATTTAAAGTCAGTCAAATACTAACGCATAAGCTCTGAGTTGTTCTGTGAGTCGGCATGCATGCCATGCAACTGTCATCAAAAACGGGTTACTAAGCGTTTGTCCATTTGACCAAAAAGTTGAAACTGGAACGAAACATTGTGCTGCAGATAAGGGAAGCAGAAAGGGAAAGGAAAGGACCAAAAGGAAGGGAGGCAGCGAGTGAAGGACTTGCACCAGAAGAAACAAGTGTTCAAAGAATTCTGTCGCAAGGCTGCATCGCAGGGCCCGCAGGGGGCAGATTTTTCACAGAAGACAATGTGTAATGTGACACCGACCAGTCTGAACCTTTGCAACTGGTCGTCCGCAGTCCCACTGTCGCCGTTACTGTTTTTTCTTCATGCGAAACGCGGTGCGGCACTGTCTTCCAATGCTTTTCAGTGGGGCGGACAACCCCGAAATTGTCCATTCCTGTGCGGATCTTGACCCCATCTAATACATGGTTCATTGAGCCCACCCGAGTTTACCCTCTAATCGGCATCTCAATCGGTTCAGCCGTTTTTGCAGAGCTCACGGGCATATCCAACACACACACACAGACACACAGACCACGCTACTCCGTCTGTGGCAATAGGTCGCATTTTATGCACCGAATGCATGTGATGCGGCCTGTAAACGAAGAAACGAGTCATTGGAGACAATCATGACATACGGAACGGACGGACTGTAGAATTTTCGGATAAGGATGGAAGGAAGCTGAAAAAAGCAGAATGACGGACATTTGGTCAGCTGTTTCCAGTCTGCTGGTGGTCAGAGCCAGATCACTGGCTGTTCACCTCGCACGCACGTTGCCGATCACTTTAATTGTCGTTCATTGCGTCAGTAATTCGATACGCAACGCGTGATCAGCCGCGTGAACGACATCTGGATGTAGACAGTTGATCGATAGGAGGCAAGCAAAGCAAGAAGGATGCGTGTATGCAGGCCAAAGACAGTATTCAACTCGAACAGATACGCCTCGTTGTTACCACCGAGCGCTTGGAATAAACGATAGCCTATACTAGGCTACATTATAAAATAATTAGATCGACCGTTTTGCGAACGTGATCTTATGTTTTGCGCATGTTTCTCTGTTTCTGTCAACTCACTTTTTCCGACGTCCGTCAACCGACATTCTTGAAACTTTTCCACAATACGTGGCTTCAGCTCCATAGGAAGCGCTGCTATGCCGATTTCCTGAAAGTGCCCCCTAACAAAAAAACGAGGGGAGAAAGACCCCAAATTTCGCTGATCACCACATTTGGTATGGGTCGGTTAAACAGTGGCGGAGATCGACGTGCTAGATTATAGAGGTGTGGGAAAATTTGTTCGTACATCGAATTGCCAAGGTCAAAACTGAACAAGACGGGCGATCTTCAGGTGGGAATTGACACGATAACTGCCAACATTCTAGTTTGGTTATTACTGACCCGCCTATCGGGCCAGTATTGTTTTGTTCGCTGGCGTCTGTCGGCGTCTGTCGTCGTCTGTAATGCTGTCGGCGGGCGGGCCGGCCGCCCGACACTGCACGGTGGGCCAGTCGTGTTACGTCCTGTTAGGGCGACACTTTGTTTAACATTCATTTGTTAGCACCAACGAGGCAATATGCTACTGCTCCGCAGCAAAAGGACAGCAACGAAAACAAAAACTTTGTCTGACTGTCCTCGCATGATTGCTGTGAAATTCCCTTCAATATTTTGCACGAATTGACAGTTGTGTTAAAACACCCAACTCCGAATGTAGTTAGTTTAAACATTATTATTGTCACCATTATACTCATCGTATCGTTATAGTCACTACTACTACATTTTAACTTTTGCTATGGTTTATGTATACTCAGATAATATATAATAATACTCTCGACTTCTACTGTCAAAACTGCGCATGCATGATCAGGCGACCATTAGGTTGGGAATTGACACGTTAATTGTCTAAATTCTAGATAAGTTTTTTCTGGTTAATTTTTTGACCATGTGCGGAATACTAAGATCTGGTTGCACCAAGCCCAGATAACCTGTAGTGTAGGCTACCTTTCAACACTACTACTGGGTGGCGTGTCGCACGATCCGCCGTTGTCATGACAACGACGATCAGCAAAAGTTACCTGAGCTTGATGCAACCGGATATTAGTTTGGTTGCTCGTCAGTGCGTATATAAGCATTCATTATATTCTCATTATATGTCGAATCTAAGAGTTTCAAGATTTCGCTGGACCAATACGGACGATCTTTTTACCGTGCTGCAAACGTGGTTTTACATCCGATGTTAACTAAGTGTGTACCTATCTTGCTATACGGTTTCGACTCTCGAAGCTTGCCCGATGAGGAAAACTGATTTAAATTCATTGGGATTTGTAGTAAACAGATTCTTTATGAAACTGTTCAAAACGGGTAATATCGACCTTTAACTGTTGCCAGTCGTACATTTGTTTCGTATTACCTAATGTACTCCAGACTCCACGACAGGCGTACTAGAAAATTCGATATAAGATACAGGAATCATTCAAATCTATTTTGTCAGATGATTAGCCATTTATGAATATTCTTGTATGACATTCTTGTCCGTCAGTCTTCAGTCATTGTCGATATACATTACGGTCGTTGTTATATATTCATGATATAGTTAAGCTGTCGCTTTCTTTTTTCTCTTTTTATGCCACCATTTATGGTGAATAACGATGAATATATATTCCAGTATTCGTTGCCGCGCTGCAGACAGTGCGTACAACGTGATGTCAGCTGGAACTGCTCCGTGTACAGTCAGTGCCAACATCGCTTCTGCACTTGCTTTGGTCTGCTCCATCGACGTGACGTCATTGGAAGTTGATGACGTCGTTCGGCACGCGTGCACAGTGCACTGGCAGCGGCTGTCGACAACTGGTCGCTATAGCAACGTGACGTCATCGTCGGGCAGGTACTCGATGTGGAAGATGGAGCGGCTAGCTGTGACGTCAGACAGAGACGACAGTGACGTCAACGTGCTGCAGATTGACACTGTACAGTACGACGACTTCACCAGGTTTGCAGTCTGTTTATAATTAGCGAAGTATTGCATCCAGCATGTCTGAATGTCTGTCTGTTTTTTCCCTGTCCGCTCGCATATATCAAAAATCACATGTTTAAACTTCACGAAATTATCTGTACATGTTAACTGTGGCCGCGGCTCGGTCCTCCTGAGACGACCAGGCAGTACGTTATGTACTTCCGGTTTTGTGCATGACGTCATGTTTTCACACAATGAGCCATATGGTGCGTGAGCGGTGGGAGGATAACCTAACAACCTAACGTGGATGGATTCCTAGCGGCTGGGGTGTGGCATGACAGCCTAGCGAGGCGTGTCGGTCGCATGGCTGGCTGCGTACCTGGTAGCAGACGTGGGCGGGCCCGGCTCGCTAGGGCACCAGGAGGAAGTTGATGTCTACGACTGCCTTGTTTGATATTGAAATAGTACGCGAAATACACCAAAAAATAAATATAAAATAAAGCAGTACAATACATAGGGGGGGGGGCATACAGCATTAGTCCGCTCATAAATAGCCAATTACATCAGAATCATAAACGTTAGCATATGTGAAGTTACAATCAGACAAATCACAAACAATCTCATTGACGTATTGACCACTGTTGATGTATTTGACTACTAGGTATAATCATTGGTTATCAATGTTGCCTCACCACTACTTAGTAGAAGAACGGAAATAGAGCATTTATGCATAGAGACAGCGCGGCCTATAAACTGAGCAATGCTATCTCCGCGTAGCGCTTCGTCCAATAAAAATTCTTCTGGATGATCTGCGGTGAGATCACAATTATTGCATAGCTTAGCGTCAGTCTTATCAGCATCTACCTATGCTATTAATTTGCCAGACTCTGTAACGCTGGGCGGAGCTTATATACGACAGAGGAAGAGCTTCTCCAATAGGTACACAAGGTCACGTGATTATTACAGTGGGCGGTAGGCTTGCAGCAGCAGCAGCTATGGCGTAGGCTATTCGTGCAGAAGGAGCATAACTTCGCAGCATAATTTGAGCGCGATAAGTTGCAGCGACCTAGGCTACGACTACAGTACCAGCTAGATATTAGCGGTGAATATTAGTAAAGAATAACGCGGCGTCTAAGAACCTGATTATTAGCTACATTATGTAATATTCATTACGAGCATCTTGTATGCAATTTGCAGTTGTAACAAAGTGGTGGCCAACTCACAGCCTTGTCTCACAGTACTTGTGACCGCGGCTTTACGTTGTCCTGTTAGTTCTTTACTGACCACTTTTGTGGTCCAGGTACAATATTCGGCCCAGTGTCCAGATAATAACTTTCGAATTAAATGACCTTTGACTTGGCGTGCTGGTTCACCATCACCATATCTTGGTCATGATCGAAAAGCACGGTCACAGGATGTTACGGCATTACAGGTTTCGTTGCGAAGTCGATTGCACCAGCGTCGACGGCGAGCACGTAACACGCAAGTACGAAACGTCAGTCTGCCGGCAATACAGCGCCCAGTCGATATACCGTAATGTCAACTTTCATTGGCTGTCCTATTTTTAATCTCCATCTAGTTTGCTTGTGTTTAAATATTCGCATGTCGTCATCATACAAGTGTTTTCAAATATTTGTCTGTAACATCGAGGCAGGTCCAGTCATCTTGTTTGACTGTCTTCCAAAATGTGAGGCATTCTTCCGGAACTAGGAAATTTCACATTGCTTAAGTAAATAAAATATGTAGCCTACCGGAAAATATTCACTGAATTCAGGCCCCGTATCCCACCGGTAAAAACTTGCAAACATTCAGGTATCTCACCCAGGAAAGCAGAATGATTAGGTTGTGAATAGTGCGATGATATGGTCAGTCGTTTCGACACAAAGCACGAATGTGACAGACGGACGGACGAACCGAATTTCTATAGTATTTACTGCGTTTGAATACAGAAACAACGCGTAGAAAATCAAGTCAAAGTATTTTGATGAGAGAGTGACCGCATCGCAGGGGGGCGAATTTTTTACGGGGAAAAGTTAATGTGACATCGGCCAGTCGGCAGCAATGCAGTCGGCTGCTGCTTTTTTGCTGCGTACACCGCAGCAGTGAGCAGTGACTCACCGTGCTTTCGTGGGTCAAACAACCCCAAAAATTGTCCCTTCCCCTTGGAGATCTGGATCGACCCCCATCTAACACGTGGTTCCTTCCGCCTAGTCACCTACCCAAACGACATTTCGATCGGTTCAGCCGTTTCTGAAGAGCTCACGAACCTGAGTAAGAAACAGACAGACAGACACAGAGACAGGCCACGCTACTCCCTCTGTACCGATAAGCCGCATCGCGGTCTAATGATGCAACCATTGCAGAGTCATAGGCACAGTTATCACAGGCAAGTTTAAAAAAACTGCGTTAATGAAACATCAAGAAAGTGGTGAAGATAAGAAGTGAAATAGCATGTATACGTGTCTGTTGCCCTGTCGTCTGCCAGTCACAGCCGATAGCGATGTCGTGATAATGGACGCAGAGTTGTGCGAAACATTAGTGGAGGCGGTGGATGACGTGGGCGTGACGTCACGCCGGTGCCTGTCTCAGTTCGGTGACGGTCACTGTGACCGCGAGTGTGACAACGAAGAGACGCAGTTTGACGGCTTCGACTGCGTCAACCCCACTGCTGGTGGTGGTGATGGTCGTGGTGATGGTGGGGAGGCCGTCTTGGAGTGCGGTGACGTCTCCAGACAGGCCAAGCCGGCGTCACGTCGGTCACAGTGCTCGCGCGTCTACGCAGACGGCACGTGTGAGGACGACTGCGACAGCGCCGCCTGCCTCTGGGACGGCGGCGACTGCATCGGCACAGCACTCAGGTAACGTCCATCGGCAACAAAGTAAATCAACATCACCGACCCACACATGGACATGGGTCCAGTTGCTTCAACGAAACCCAACCCAACCCAACCCGTGATATTACCGAC
>Ga0209780_1004551_pt1 | contig 10702 bp, 6 predicted proteins | sample WorMetexBAHAMAS2_FD_187384 | JGI IMG/M metagenome (GOLD analysis project Ga0209780, IMG submission 187384) | Marine gutless worms symbiont microbial communities from Max Planck institute for Marine Microbiology, Germany - Inanidrilus exumae... | ecosystem: Host-associated > Annelida > Digestive...
GGAGGGAGGGAGGAGGCGTGGTCGGGGTCCGTTGGTGTAACCTATACTCGACACGAAGGACGACTGCTGACGCTGCTAATAGAAGACGACGGGGAGTCGACGCACCGTGTTCTGTCGAGTGGAGGCGAGACCGGTCTACCCCAGTCCATGTCCACAATGGCCCCAGCGTCGACGACATCGGCCTCAAACCTCTGCCGTCAGCGGCAGTGGGCTCAGCTTGGCGTATTTAGTGTGCAAATACAACCGCCATTGCCCTGCTGGGGTTTTTTCGGTGAAATGTTTGAGATTTTGCGACATACACACAGAAAGTATAGCATTTCTGCCTGGTATTTGACGACAGTTGACTACATTTCTGGCAGTTCCGATTTTTGTCATTCCAGTGGGGCGATCGGAAGACGATTTGTGTCGTTCACGGGTGGCTTCCGAGTGCGCACGCATGCAGTCAGTCAAATCTACACCAGCAGCCTTCTCGCCCCCGAAATTCTCCGGAGGTTTCCGCCCGTTTTCGACTGCACGAAGCAAGAACCATTGGGGCAGTTCGGGCCACGAGACATAGATAGCGTTGAGACCGGCGGAGCACACGTCTTGGCGATTGATACGAACGCACTGCGAACACTGGCGGCGGATCACACCACGGCCGCCTAGCGCAGACTGGGACGGTGACGGACAGACAGACAGACAGACAGACAGATAGAGCAGCATGGTATTGGGGAAAGTTGATCAACACTAGCAAGGAGAACGATGGGCTTGTCGAAACCGTATGACCGCCGCCGATAGCCCAGCAGCATGCATTACGTGACGTCTTGGGTGAATAGCGACAAACGTACAAACAGTATGGCGATTCAGCAAGTACCCAGGCCAACTCAGCATCCTACCGTCCGCGGGATGGCATTGTGGCAAATTAGTACCCGACATAGTGCAGTGACGCTCTGTGGCTAGGAAATAAAGGCAAGTGTGGTTAATTTTTTCCATTTGTGGATAAAATGTGTGTGATTGGTATCATAGGTTTAATTGCGAGATCCCTCGTTAACATGCATCATACCTGAACGACTTAAACCCGTCCACACCTGCAACAATGTCGAAGCAACATTCGACTTTGCCGTAAGAATTGTTCGACTTGTAGCATTCGACAATGTTGCTTTGACACTGTTGTTGTTGTGGACGGGGCCTTAGAGATGAGCATCATATAAAAGCGACCTATATAAATCCTATTTCCTATGCGTGCATTTATTTCTATTTAATTAAGTTTGTTACATTTTTCCTTTTTTTCATGTTGTTGCTACCAGGTCCAGATTTTTCCTATGGTGAATAAAGATATTCATAAATCTATATACACAATTCGCCGTACTTTACTGCAATACTGTAAAGTGCAAACCAGACAAAACCATCCTCTTGTTGTAAGCTTGTCATCTCGCGCCCGCTGTCTACATTGCCACAAAATGTCAAAACTGCAGAATCAAAGAAATCCTCGGCGTATCACGAGCAACTACCGGTCAAACACATTACGTCGATGTCTCATTTTTCTTATGTCTTCGTCCGTCCGCCTTCACTTCTTACATGCGCCGCACTTTCAACGTTTGCATCATCCTCAATTTGTTCCGTAATTCCTTCCACCCCAGTCACCTCCGACGGTTCGGCGTTTGTCATACATTCGTTCATTCATTCATTTTGTCCTGCCGGAGTTGTAAAAAGTGTTTACGGTTGAAATTGACTTCCGACCTTCTCAAATGAGTAACAGAGAAGCTGCGGAAGATACATCAACCGACGATTTGTCCTGGTGATACGATTTTCACCGGTCACGCTGAAACATGAAAGAACTGGAAATAAACTTCACTTTAGAGCGCCGAGACGACAAGTCATTAATAGCCGTTTTCTAAAACCAGCAAAGTGTAGGCCTACTATCAAAGAGAAGCATGCAGAACAGAAAACGTTGCCACTTCACCGATTGTCGTGAGAAATTGGTATCGGCCAACTGAGATAGCAGTGCTCTGGAGTGTCGGCCATTTCCCCTGGACATTTCCCTTCCCGGACATTTCCTTATATCCCAAACCATAAACCTAACCCTAGCTCTAACCCTAATACTAACCGTACTAGCCCTAACCCTACTGACACTACCGTAACCCTACTAACCCCATTCCTAACTCTATACCCTAACCAAACAGGGTACAGGGGAAATTTCCGAGGGTGAATTGTCCAGGGAGAACTGTCCGTTTCCCGTGTTCTGAGGCTGGGAAGGCAACCGAGGGTCTGGCGTCACACTGGCCGAGCGTCAAGGACTGTGATGTAGGCCTATATTGGCTTCGTGGGCTCAGAAAGGGAGACGAACACCCCGCCCTCACTCTTACTAGGACTATGACACTTTTCCTTTCAGACGAGAGGTTACTGCAGGGCCCCAATAACGTATTCGGAGCCCATCGACGCCCGCAGTGCGGGTGGTATCACTTGTTTATGGGCCACCAATGCGAATATGCAGGTACGCGGCTGTCAATCAGTGACGCACGGCTGGAAATAGACACGGCAGGTGTCGAACTAATGTTATCCTACGACAACCCGATACGCCGGCTGCCGGAATGGAAAGACAACACGACTGGACTTCAAAGACGATACTGCACGCTGCGGCGACGACGTAGACGTGTGCGCATTACGTCAACAAGTCCGTTTCGGACGCAGTGGTTTACGTTACGCCTCTGCGACTGGATAAATAAGCTTGGTGATGGCCACTTAGCACCCGTGGCCCAGTATAGGCTGTTCCCTGATCTCTGTGCACCCTGCTGCCTCCATGGAACCTTATGTGTATTTTGTTAGCTGTAATTAGCTACGACAACGCCTCGGCTTATAGTAGGCCTATTATAGGCTAGTGGTTGCATTGCGTGGCGCAGTGGTAGAACAGCATCGGTCTGTGACCGGCGAACTTTCTGTCCTACGCTGGACCTGCAGCTGATGGGTGACCACTTATGTGGGTAAACTGTTCGCTACAACGGTCAGCCAACTAGGCCGACTCAGCCTTTCATCCTTTCGAGGTCGATAAATGAGTAGTGAGCTGTAATCGGATGTGCGCTACCTCGCTCGGGTGGCGCCATCTGGTGCATGCTGACGGAGTAAGGCAAAATGTTTAATTCCATTCGTGGTTAAACGTGTGGGTGGCAGGTAAAAATTAAAACTTTGTGATCCCTCTAACACGTGCCATTCCTGAGCGCATTAGAGGTGGTTTACGACATTGCGCTAAACAAATCGACGTTTACTTACTTACTTACTTACTAGTGACCGACCGTGGCAATCGGTCCACTCTATGTGTCTGTGTGTTCGGAAATGACCTTCGACCTAGATATTTAGCAGGATGGTTCGACTTGACCCAGTTTAGATCAAGTCAGATTTTGTAACCGAGGTTACCATAGTCCCCTTCGAAAACTGCAGTACTGTGTTCAGCTATGCATGACGTAAACTCAAAGCTACGCGACTACTTAATTATCCGCTAAGCATGACTTAACAGGGAGCTCAACTTGCGTATCAATAGTTTGTCGCGCACATTCATTTGTGTGTTCGTAAGTGCGCATATAGTTGTATATATTTATATCTGTACGTTTATATTTGTTTATAATTTGTGCTTGTGTACGTGTGTATGTATGTGTGTGTCTGTGTGTTTTCGCTACCATGTATTGGTGAAATAAAATGGTGATTATTATTATTATTATTATTATTACAAGCATGCTGGAGTCGGAGTCGTTGAGGCTCGATCGCCGGTATAACATCTCACACCCGTAACTGTGAAATGCAGAGCCGCAAAAGTCGTATAAGTATAGGTTACAACACTGTGGTCATATGCGAGTGTAACCTAGTTATTTCATGACCCACATACTAAGTCTCTGAGCTGTGCAGACAGTCACTGTAGGCAAGTGTTGATAATCTTCGACTGATGGCTGCCCAGTGGACCAGTGTCTGTGACAAACCGTGTGGGCCTCCGTGTAGACTTCAAATGTGATGTACAGGTTGAATGTGCAAGTCACAGCCTACCGACAACAAACCGTTCCTGACGTAATTGGGTCATGTGACGCATTAAAAAATTTTGGGGGCTCCAATCATATCAATGGAACGGCTGAACCTAAAGTCATCAAATTTTGTACACATGAAAAAAGGTAGGCTATATCAATTCTAGCAACAAGATGACATATCACCCGCAAAAAGGGTGTGGTTATGGTCACGCGACTGTTTAAAAATTTTGCCGTTTGCCGTTATGCAGCTCGTCGCGCGTGTTTGTCAGCGACAGCTGAGCTACTTGTTTCAGAGTTTCTGGAATGGAATAACGGGTCGCAATTCGCTGTACACAGACAACGGTGACCGACTGCTGCTGCAAATACGTTCACTCACGACAGCCATACGGTTCAGAGAACATCACCAAGAACAGACGCGCGAAGTAAGTAGAAGACTAATAATTAGACTGATAAAGAAGGTGGGTGTTGACAAACTGTATACATCGTGAGCAAATTTGTCATACAGACGTGGAAATGCGACGTATACTGCCAAAACCGTACAGAAGAGGATTGAGGGAAGGCTTGGTGGTGAGAAGGGAGGTAAGATAGGGACGGAGAGAAGCGTGGAAGCGGGGTGGAAAGGCGTGAAACGGAGCCAACGTAGCGGAACAGATTGAGCGATGCGCCGGGATGCGCGCAACGACATCTCGCTAATAACGTCACGCTAGTGGCGCGACAACGTCGGCTGCAGCCGGCGACCGTCCGCGTGTCACCAACATCCATGACAACATCCATCACATCGGCGACGCCAGCCGCGCCGCGGCGTCGTCGCCGACGGTGGATCCATGGGCGTACCGGGCGTCACGGCCGCCCCTGGGTCTGAGGACGTTATAGCGGCCACTCGGACCAAGTGCATGGAATTCACAAAATATGTACAAAATTGGAGAAAACGTTGGGATCAGATGAGCAAAATTGTTCAGCTTCTTCGCCCTCAGATCTCGCTTAGTGAACGTTTTGTTCCGCTTTACCTATCCCAACCAGAAGTTCCGCTCATTGACTCCAGTTGCATGAGGCTTGGCCCCAGATTCCCAATCCGCCCCTTTTCAAAATCCTGATCCCGCCACGCGTCCCAGCATTTGTCACCATGTTGGCCACGCATAAAGTCAATATTATCCAACTTTGAAAACATGTGAGGCGCCAAAAACGATTATAGGTTGAAGTCGGCGATCTTCGACCAATATCTCGCCATCTCTCTGAGACGGTGCAAGATAGGGACATAGTTACTATGGAAGGCTATAGTAAGAACTCGTACGCGCTCGATCGAATGCTTCCATTTTTCCAGTGACCTTGATTTATCTCCAACTATACCCAAATTACCCATTTTCTGCATTTTGCGTTGCCTTTCATATCTTTGTAACCAGCAGAGCCACGCAGAGACTTCGCGTTTGGTAATTAGAATCATCGTACTGAGTCCTAACTATGGATGACAAAACACTCATAAAATTGGCGCGATGAGGATTACGCGTGACCCATTTTAAATTTTTGTGGACAAATCATCTTTCGGATGGGCGATAATAGGCATTTCAGATTTCGTGCGCAGATTGATACTGACAAGTACTATAGACTGTAGTGCATGCATAAGACTACTTCTGAAAGGATGTGTTCAGGGTCACGTGACCTCTTTAAATTTCGGGAATTAACTGACAATATCTCGTAAACGGTACAAGGGAGAGACGTTGCTACTACAAAACACTAATAGGAAGTGATATATGGCCTATCAAATAGCGTCAATCCTGATGATCTCGAGTGACCTTGAAGCCTTTTGGTTTTGACATGAAATTTTTTGTATACGTTTGTGCAGCAGATGACAAGATTTCAACTGACGTAGCGCGTCGCGCGGTCCCACTGCGACAGCTAGCTTTTTGTTACTATTACTTGCTTAGTGCTTGATTGTGAATAATTCTAAACATGAATTGGTTAATTTCCTACCTTTTTGACTTGGTTTTGGCTGCATTCCATGTATTAGCAGCCAGAAATACTTAAGTCATTCTGGACCCTACGATAATATTAAACAAACAACGTGCAGATCTCTGTATATGCTAGAGCTAATGTGATTATTTGAAAATTTGTCTAATGTCCGTTAATCACAAAAATTGCGTTGTTTAAAGCATATTGTGCACACATTTATCATTTTCATAGGAGTCTTTCAGTACTATGCTTCAATTTTCGCATAATACATTACGTTTTGCATAAAATTATAACGATGCATTCAGACTACTACTTAAGGTAACAAGGTGATGTAGTGCCTCGAAACTTTCTGCATTATAATGTGACGTCATTCCGTGTAATAATTCGTAGGTTGTTATATTCTTTTGGATAGATTTGATAACGTTTTTGTTCCTTCTTTTCTGTATAGTGATATGTTTAATTGCTCACAGACTATTAGGAGACGGCATACAATAATTTTTAATTTTTTAAAAATCTTTAATCATGTTTATGTTACGTTTTTTATTGGCATAGCCCTGCTATAGAAATTAAAGCTGTGACTCATCTCGAGAATGAAAGGCTGAGTCGACCTAAAGCTCGGTACACACTATACGTGTCATATAGCTCGTCAACACGGGTAGTGTGCATATAGCTTAAGCATGTGCATCCCACGCCAAAGGCGCAGCACACCGAGCAGTGACGTCACTCGCTTGTAAATCACGTGACCTTACTATAAATAGACATACAAGCAGACGGAGCAGTGATAACCGCTTATCAACGTGTTGCATGTTCCGTGACCTCTGAACCCGGTCTCTAGGCAACCGGCAGTTGATCACGTTGTGACTGTCTGCTCAATATGGTAATCGAACAAGCGATCTGTTGGTCGCTCGTGCTCGTGGTCGCCTGGTCACCGTGCCTGCGTGCTGCAAGGTGAGACTTTCTGGTGGTTTCTTTTGTACCTCGAGTGGCACACCATGGAACTTGGATGCTGATTTCGAACGACTAGTATACGACAATTGCAAGTAAGGTAAAAGATACCTAAAGGTGTTACATTCCTGCGTAGTGTAGGTGGGTGCCAATTACCTTGTTATAGGTCACTGAGCTCGTATTAGGTGACTGTGGCGCATGAACAGTGGCTGCTATTTCATCTCGACCGCCAATTTCGCATGCCAAATACAAGTATGCATATATACAAAGTGGCATATAAGCCTAACGATCAATTGACCACTGTACGTCTCTAAGGCGCCACATTACTTTTGCCAGTAAATTCACTAAATGCTCACAGATTTTCAAAATTCTTTCACTCTGAGAGTCAGTCGTGATTTAAACAAATTCAACATCAAGGATCCTGTCGTATACCTAAAATGACACTAGTATACCTTGCGAAATATCTGACACCCTTTTGACTCGTTTTAGCCACCCTGTGTAATATAACTATCAGTCTAACAAAACAGTTTATGTATCACCTTTTCGACGATTTTATTAGAGGCATCTGCTGCGAGAAAGCACGTCTCAACGCCAGCCTTGTATTGTGTTCCACAAATGTTTGTCTTTACGTTCACACTGCAGATCGTTCCACATAGTTGGCAATGACGAACTGAAACTGCGTCCATCGACGTATGTGCAAATTATTACTGGCCCGCCTAATGGGCCAGTAACGTTTTACACGCTGGCGTCCTTCGTCTGTCGGAGTCGTCTGTCGTTGTCTGTAGCGCTGCCGGCGGGCGGGTGGGCCGGCCGCCGGGCGCGTGGGCGGTCGGGCGGCCGACACGGCGGGTCAGTGCGGTTACGTCCAATTAGGGCGACGCCTTGTTTCTATAACTTGAGCACATTGCCGACTCATAGCTATGTACCGTAGCGTACCCGTCCGGGATACAGCCAGACGACCAGCGTGTCTCACGGCTGGCTGGCGGGTTGGTTGTGCGGTCGCTGAGGATGACACGTTCGTGCGTTCGTTATCTGTAGATTACCATTTCTCGTCGGGACGCTTACGTCGCCCGGCCCGGCCCGGCTCACGCTGCCGCCCCACGACGATGATAAACGCCGCATCGACGGCGTGCGACGCGGCGGCGGCGGCGGCGTGCGCTCCGGCCGAGGCGACTTAATCCCGTGCTGGTCGGGCGACGTGCCGACGAGCGTCCGCCGGCATGCCGTCGCCGGCCGGCCGGCCACCACGCCGTCGCTCCAGTCACTTCCCATCCTGCTATGAATTATGTATCAACGACGAAACCGCGTGGAACAGACGGAAAGAGCGACTAACTATCGCTCATATTCGACATCGACATCGACCAGTTGACCTCGGCGTCTGTCCTAAGTAAGTAAGTAAGTAAGTAAGTAGCCTTTTATTTCACCGTGACATTCGCGCAATGTTACAATGTTAGACAAGAAATACAAATAAAATAAAAGTGAAATATAATACACAAAGCAACCAGTTACGTTGTGTCGTCAGCATATTTGATGACAACATTTTGTGGCGACAGACTGCGAAGGTCTGATGCGTATATCTGTTTGATTGACGCAACCGTCCCTCTCACTGTGCGGACATCTGACCCATGATGACGAGATGTCTGCGGACAAGAGGGAAGATTATCATAACTGTAGTGTTCTGCATCGTCCTCCACACCGGCGTACCGTGATACACACTCCTACATGATTTACCTTGTGCTTTGCTCACCGGCAGATGACGCAACCAGCAAGGCCTAGGGCTCAGCGAACTAGTCCATGTAAAAGCCCATCCGGTTGTCTCTGATATAGCACAATCTACACTGGAAAGTGAGACAGTAAATCAATTTATACACAGTGCATTAAAAAAGTCACTAGTGCGCTGCAGCCTCGCCAAACAAAAATGTCTTTAAAAGTCGTTTGAACTGCCCGAGTTCAATGTCAGGCTGTCGCAGTGTGGCGGGAAGACTGTTCCATACTTTCGGACCCGCCACCGAAAAACTCCTGTCTCCAAGCCGAGTGTTATAGTTCGCGGGACAGTGATGGCATTGGCGTCAGCCGAGCGAAGACAGCGCCGTCCGGAGTCAGCGATATATGAGCTGTTCGTACAGGTGACAGCCGATGGCGTACCGTTAAAAAATTATAGACCGATAAATTTATAATTCGCATCCAAACGTCACGTTCGATGGTTGGTTGCGTTGCAAAGTGATAGAACATCGGTCTGTGACCAGCGAACTTTCCCTGTCCTACGCTCGACCTGCAGCTGATGAGTGACCACTTGCATAGGTAAACCGTCCACTACAAGGTCAGCCAACTAGGCCAACTCAGCCTTTCATCCTTTCGAGGTCGATAAATGAATAGTAAGCTGTAATCGGATGTGCGCTACCTCGCTCAGGTGGCGCCATCTCGTGAATGCTTACGAGATAAAGGCAGGATGGTTCATTCCATTCGTGCATAAACGTGAGGGTGGCAAGTAAAACTGCCTGATCCTCTACCACGTGCCATTCCTGAGCGCACTAGAGGTGGTTTACGACGATGCGCTATACAAATCGACGTTTACTTTACTAACTTACTTACTTTGCTTTACAAACACAAGTGATTAACATTCCAGTTTTAGAAGGAAGAGGGTAGACTGCCTTTATGAAAATCTAAACAGACCTACACCACACGGCAGTGTTCTTTTATACACGGCTGAACTTTTCTTCTTACGAACTGACGTACTTTTGTCGGCGGATTGACACGTCACGTTTTCATGTGTAGTAAGAGGATTTTTGTTAATAATAACACGTGATAAGTCTTTTAAACAAATAGGCTGTCTGCTGGCAACAGGCCACAGATGTCACGTGACCGCGCACCTGTCTGACGTCGTGATGACGTCACGGCTGCTATGCGGCCGAGTGTAGCCGTATAGGCGACACGGCGTGGCGTGGCGTAGGTTCCCACTGGAATTGTTTGACACAACAGCCGTTCGTCCGTCTGTCCGTCTGTCTGCATGTGTCAGGTCGTATAATTGCATTGCGTCACCGCAAGATGGCGTATGCGCATGCGCAGTCGTCCATGCGGCGCATCTTATACACGGTCACCTGGAGCTATAGATACCGTTCTGTTGTAAGTCTTCCCTGTTGACCTTTAATGTTTAATCCGATCTCAAGTGACGCAACTCTCAGCTGCTATAGTCTTTATGCTTTGATCGTATACCACCTCTCTCCACGGTCTACTCATTTCACTGCTTGCGTCCACATGTCCTTCTGTATGTACCGTCTCAACTTTGAAATTTAACTCAGAAAATAAATAAATGCCGTCTGAGCGAATCTGCTTCACACAGCTGTCGAGGTTTCGATGTAGGAAGATGAACAATGCAACTGCTTGCCAAGCACATGTCGAAATTCACAATTTCTAGAGGGAACTAGCTGCCTTAACAGCGAACAGTATAGTCAAAAAATACCCCCCCCCACACACACACACACACAATATTTTTACTCGTTTATCACACTCTTTCCTCGTGCGTTTTCGTCGTGATCAGTTCATCGAACCTATACCGCGGGCACCTGTTGTTTGTGCACCAGCGGCAACAAACATGTACGCATGTCATTGCAGTACATAAAGGATCAACGCCGCTTGCTGACTCCGTGCAGGTGGGTGGTATAGGAAGCGGTGGTCGTTACGCAATGCAATCAGGCCGAGTTAATTGGAAGAATTGCGTCTGAAGACGCCCGCTGCAATGCGTTCTTGCCCATAGGCGCCGACTTACGAAAAATATTGGGGGCTTTGTCCATTCCTATACCTCCCCTCCCCTCTCTTTCCCC
>Ga0209780_1004552_pt1 | contig 10701 bp, 10 predicted proteins | sample WorMetexBAHAMAS2_FD_187384 | JGI IMG/M metagenome (GOLD analysis project Ga0209780, IMG submission 187384) | Marine gutless worms symbiont microbial communities from Max Planck institute for Marine Microbiology, Germany - Inanidrilus exumae... | ecosystem: Host-associated > Annelida > Digestive...
AAAAGGGAGGAAGGGAATAGCCCCTGGCTCGCTCATATTTCAGAAGCTTCTGCCGCCTATATGCCTCTAACTCCGCCGTAAGAGAATCTTTGAAGATGAATGATAGGTTTTGACATATCAGATGCCCTTCCTGCTACGCAACCAAAGCACCGAGGGAAACTCGAAGCACTGAGCCCAACAAGAGAAAGTCTCCCGCCAGCGTCATCCTATCCTGATCCATTGCCGCGGACTCCGGACGGAAGGTGCGACGCCGGTATCTGAATCACTACTTCTATATCGCTGGCACTTAACATACTGCTCGCTGGTGTTTCGCGATGCACTGCAACGAAAGTCTGGTCTGACTAACGAATCCGGTACCGAGAATTCCCTTGAAATATGAATATTTGTCGAAATGTAATCTGACGACATTTTCTCATGTGATTTCATTGTGCGTGGCTGGGTAGTTCATTCGTTCGATGTATGTTGGTCATTTTCCACTGGCGTTCAAAGAAACATCGATTACAGCGGCACTGAACAAGTCTGGAATGGATGATACGAACACTCAGTCGCATACCCATTTCTACCTTGAGTGGATCATCGCTCGACAACTCAATAATTATTTGAAGTTCAATCTAGCTTATGGCCTGGCTGCTCGACCGAAACTGCTTCCCTCCATGTCCTCTCCAATGTTTGGATGCAGTTGATGGGGACGTTGCTGCTCTATAGTTCTATTAGATTTGTCTGCAGCATTTGACATTGTTGACTATAGTTTCGTGTGTCCGCGGCTGCAGCTGTCGTTAAGGATTGACGGACTAATGCTTGCATGGTTTCGTTCATTTCTTCGCGGCCGTTCACAGTATTGTCAAGGCACACAGTATTCACATTCGGTTCAGCTTGGTTGCCGAGTACCTTAGGGTTCTGTGCTCGGCCCTATTCTGTTTATTATGCGTGCTGTTGATTTAGTTGGGCTGATTGAGCAACATGGCTTCTGTTCACATTTGTATGCAGACGAATACAAATGACGACGCAGATATAATTATTATGGCTTCAGTAAATCGTCAGCCGCGTGTGATTTGCTACAACGTGGCGTGCGTCGATGATATTTAGTGTTGGATACAGTCTAACCGTCTCCAGTTAAATGCTCATCATCATCGTCATCATCAAGTTTCTTTAATAAAACAATTTGACACACGCAGCATTGTTTACAATGTGCAGAAATAGACCGAAAAGTTAGTGCAGTAAATAATAGCCAGTAACTAGTAAGTAGTAACAATCCTTATAAATAGCTCTGATTAATAAGTAACGACTGTTGCGGTCACTGCGTTTACATATAAGAGATTTACTATGAGATCTGGTGAGAAGCGAGTTGACAATTTCTGGCCTATCAGGTAAGTATGAGTGAAGGACGTGTGTTTTGTTGTACAGTATTTTACGAAACAACGCGTCGTCGGCTTCCAAGAACATGTCAGTAACAGTATCTGATTGCTGGTAAAATAAGTCGGAGCCGCTTTGGTGTGCTACTGCTCGTCGGCCGCATCAACCACCACAGTGTGCATTCAGGATCGGTCTGACACTATCGTTCCATCGACTTCGGCATTTTCATCGACGCTGACCTCTTTATGTGGTCCCATATGTTCAGCAGATGTCGTATTAAAAGATTAAGATTAAAGATTAAAAGAGAATTCATTGTAAGCACCAGGCTACGTTCAGGCCTACACTCTACTAGCAGGAGCAACGACCACGTTGGGGACCAACAGCTCACATTATAACGAACAGAACGTGAACAGTTTACAGAGATGCGTATTACCCTCGCCGAGTGTGAACACCGCAGTGGCGCTGTCGACTTCGTTGACGACAGTGAGCTTGTATTCGTGGAAATCGTCCGGTTTCACTTGCGCGATGAACAGACGAAACTCGAAGTATCCGCTGCCAACTGACGTTCGAGTAGCCCGATATTGCTGCAGCAAGCAAGTAAAGCCCAAACTTCACTTGTTTGACTCGTTAATTCGCCCCCGTTAAGGGTGAGAATTATTGCAATCAGCGTGTCTGTATGTACGTCGGTTTGTTTGTCTGTCTGGTCGCGTATCTAAAAAAATTACGTGTCAAAAGTTAACTAAATTTTCTGTATACGTTAACTGTGCGATAGGCGGCGCCACGGTGGCAAAGATGGTACGGCAGTTTAACGATGTAAGCCAATGGGGGTGCTAGGGCATGGTGGAGTGTGGGCAGGGGATTCCCACTATTCCGCTCCTCGCACAGGAGGGAAAATCCCATCCCCACGCTCCTCCTCAAGGAGTCAAGGACATAAAAAGACAATGCCCTATGCATATTTGTCGCGCGGTAATCTCAAAACAGATTGTTACAACGGTAACATTTTGTGCTCCAAAAATGTTATAGCAGATAAAAATTTTTCAAGTGGTAGGCAGTTGCCGTGCCGTGCGTGCCGGTGGCGCCGCCACTGAACTGTGGCCGTTGCTCGGTCCATGCAATATGTCATGTGCTTCCGGTTTGTGGATGACGTCAGGTTTTCAGATAATGGGCCACATGGCGCGTGAACGGCGGGAGGATAATGTAACAGCATTGCGTGGATGGATTCCTCCACGGCGATTTGTCCATGGCGTGACAGCATAGAGAGGCGTGTCGGTGGCGTGGCTGGCTGAGTGCCTGGTGGCGTGCATCGTAAACCGGCTTGCTGGGCCACTGGGGGAGAAGTAGCTGTCTACGACTGCATTGTGGTGGATTTGTTGGGAAACAAAACTGTACAACAAATTCATAGCAAATCGAACCAGAAGAGCCCTCACATAGCCGCACTTTGGGACTGGTATTACTTATTTACAGTTTCTAGTTCAGTTCTGTTTTTGTCCATGTTGCCGCATCTGGTTTTCCCAGTTTCACTCTCTCATTTTCAGCTGAAGGAATTCTTCCTGTGACTTCACATTTCGACTTATGAGCTTGATGTATGGAAATGACGTAGATATAGTCAAGATGAACGCCGTGCCAAATATCTAAACCAGATCTCATCTCATTCGACAGTTACCATGCGAACACACACAAACACACAAACATACAAACACACACACAACACACAGCAGACCCACGGCGTGTACTGGACTACAAAGTGATTGGTAACAACCGGAATCTTGGCTTAAGCGCTCTACTAAATGCCAGATGCTGGCGTCAAACAATTATCGCACAACTTTAATGTTACACGTTACACCCATCAGGCGCGGCAAAACATGTATAACGTATATTTTCTACAACAGAAAAATGCAGTCACGACGAACCACTCATTCCGGGACCGTTCCGGCAGTAACGCACGTTTGTAGTTCTACCGCACAGAAAACACCCACTATCTCTTGAATTTTGTTCGCCTTATTATGATTAGGCATGGGGTGGGCCAGACTAAGATGGTCTGGGTTTAAGGTATTACTTTCCTTTTGGGTCATGCTGAGAGGGCTGAAGATGCTAGAGGCAAAAGTGGGAAGGTGGCAGCGGACGGAGTAAGAAAGAGGCGGAAGGAAGGGGACCGAGAAGTAAAAGGAGAACAGGACAGGAAAGTAGAAATAGGTGAGGAGTGACAGGAAAGAAAAGCAGAAGCGAAGAAATTGATAGGAAAATGCGAATTCTATCTCCAGATTTTGTTTCGGCTGCTCAAAAGTCTTCACGAAAACGTTTGGTGATTGCTGAAGCTGCCATTCCTGACACCAGAGCGGCCCAACCAACAGTTTTCACCCGGAGGGAACGGAGAAATCCCACCGGTCTTCTCTTGCGTGAGTACCACAATAATGCTTTCTCTCTTTCTGTCTCTCTTGCCGTATTACGAACTAATCAGTGTTCAAGGGGTTAATATGATATTTCAATCACCGTCTAATCCAGTACGTACATGCTTCATGCTTCACTGGAATGTTTTTCACAGGTGTAAGCTAGTCTAGTGCGAAAACATCAAAGACTGGAACAACCTCGGCGAGGTGATCCTGGTTGATGACCTCGTTGTGGATCTCGGTTTCGCCGTCCGTCGCCGAGTTCCATTGCCAGACGACTTGCTGCGGTCCCGGGTTCATATGTCCCGTGCACGTGATCTCGTAGTTGGTTTGACCAAGCCGGCCGGACCACTCCGGCTCGCAACTCAAGTCAGGTTTGTCTGTCGCCACACATCCGTTCACTGTAACGCTTGTGACATACAAATGTTGCAGTGTAATAGACACAGGTATAGCTACGGTAAAATTTTTACTTCGCCCCCGTAGGGACACGCCCCGTAGGGATGCAAAGTATTGTGATAGCATGTCTGTATGTCTGTCTGTTTGTTTATTTGTCTGTCCGCTTGCATTTCTGAAAAACCACACGATCAAATTTCACAAAATTTTTGTCAACTTTATTAACCAAGTTAATTGGCAAGCAAGAAAAGAATAAATACAATAAATAAACATAAAAGAAAAGAAAAAACAAATAATGTTTAAATTGCCACATGTTACACACTCTCAACATGAGCGAACAGTTGACATAATACGTTGTCAGACTGAACGTATGTGGCCATAAACCTCTGCTTAATAGCTGTCGCGACTTTACTGCGGAGTTTCATGATAGTAGCTTTTTGAAAGTCGAAGTTATGGGTAGGCGTATAGTGGCTCACAGCCGGCAGTGGTCGGGAGTTTCTGCGCCCGCCTATACGACGATGTAACTTACGGTATCATGAACATGTAATGTTGACTCCTTTAATGCCTGGGTCCTGATTCTACATACACCACTGAGTGGGATGCGCGCAGCACCAGACTCTACAAACAGGGGTCTCTAGCGTCACATAATCGTAACTTACAGACGATGGCGAGCAACACGGAACTGGTGATCGGCGAGAAGTATTTCATGACGGCGAAGCACGTCAGGTTCTTGTCGTGAAACTCGCGGGCGACGGCTGCGTCCCAGCGCACCTGTCGCTCTACCGTCCAGTCGGGCAGCGTCGCGAACCCGTCGCCCGTCGTCGGCCGACGTCGGCTGGTGGCGTTGGTCGTCGTCCGCGCGGTGACGTCGCGGTCGCCAAGCGTGACCACGACGTCCGGCCCGAAGTCGCTACGTTCGACGGTAGCGCGACAGATCAGAGTCGTCGGGAGGACGTCCTGTCGCAGTCGTAGCCGCTCTCCATCGGACGCCGCGCGAGCTTCGCCGTCACCGACTTGATACAGCCACTCGACACGCCGCGGCGGCACTGCTCAACAAAACAGCGTCACAGACTGCTGCAAAATGTATGACATTTGCCTTGCATCACTTTTGTTTACCTGTCTGGTCACGTGGGACAGGAGGCATGACAACGAAGCGCAGGACTCGTACGATCAGTACAATCGACAGCACGTTCTTGTGCCCGAATGTCTTGCTACTGGCCCACCTACACATAGTGTAGGGGGCAGTATTGTTTTGCTCTTTGGCGTCTGTTGTCATCTGTCGTCTGTCGTCGTCTGTAACACTTAGTGGCGGGCCTGCGGGCGGCTTCACCCGCGCAGGCCAGGCGATGACGTAATGCCGCATCCAGTCTATTTATAGCTCCCGTTAGGGCGACACCTTGTTTGTGATGCAAAGGCAAAGGTACACCCATGCATGGTTCTAGGGATCGTACGGGCCGGTGATGATCTCCGATTTCCGAGGCAGACATCCCGTAGGTGACGTTAGTCATAAACTCAACAGTCGGCTGCAGTTAATTTCTGCGAGGCCCGCGGTTACCTTCCCAGCTTCAGAGCGTCACCGCCCCTGGTCGGTACCAATTTATACTGTTGGACAAACAGAAGCACGTGTGTGAACGACTTGCCTAGGGTCGCGCTGGTAACTTCATTATGTCAACTTCATCAAGTTTCGTTTCTCATTTGTGCATAATAGTAAAATCATGCAATTGAGTGTTAATAAATTCGTCCCAAAAGAAAAAGATTTCTTATAGACCACGACGTACATTGCGAGGGACCTTGTTCTTTTTGAAGCGCTTTGAGCCAACAAAGATTAAACATGACATAAGCTAGCATATCAGTCGGATGACCGTGACGCCTTTAACAGACTTCACCAGTATGCCTGCACTTCTGACACTGTACGTGCAGGTCGCTTTGGCGCTACCATACACTACAGCTTGTTCTAAACGAAAATACGCCACATCTGAGATTTCCATTTAGAAGGATGGAAAGCTAAGATCTGGTGTATAAGTAAATTAATAATTTCTTCTGAATGCATGTACAGTGAATTCTTTCTGGTCCTGCGGAAATACAAGATCACTCAACAGTTTTTGGCTGCACAGGTCTATTTAATGAATGACTGTTGTATTACTGCAGTGTTGCTTGCTGGATTATAAAAATCAAAATCTGGAAACTGATCAAGGGTTGAGTGCTTTGCCAGAGTAAAAAAATATCCAGACAACTGCTGAGAAACAGGCGTGCACGGTGACAAGCAAAGAGGCATATCGACCGACAAAGACGACGACAATGATACCGTTGACGATGAGAACTGTGAACATGTCATCGCTAGTCGGCTCGTTTGACATCAGTTTGCAGCCAATGTCTCCACCGTCCGCTCCATCCACGTCTGCGTCATCATTCCATGCATCATCATCATCATCATCATCATCATCTCAGTCATCGTCATTGTCGTCATAACTACCATAACTAGAAAGCGAGGCAAAGCCCAACGTGTAGCCCGCTCGGCGTGCGCAAATTTGACTGTGCATTTCTTACTTACTTACAGACTGGCTACGCTATTGCCACCTAGCGAATGACCTTTAAAAACCGGCGCAGTGCGCATTGTTGCCTATGTGCACCCACACCCCGCCCTGCAAAGTCACCAAAGATCTCGGAGATTACTATAGACCAAAGTTAACGAAATTTTCGTTAGACGTAGAGAACCATCGTCGATGTTAAGGTAACAACTGGCGTTGCGATATACCCATCGGATGTTGAATGCCAGTGCACAGAATGAAGATGGGGTGTGTCAATTTTCGCCGACACGCGCCACAAATCGGTTATCATAGGAACGTCCCGTAATTGAGCTATCGCAATTTGAATATACTGTTATAGAGCTATCGCAATTTCAGTACAATATTATAAAGCCCACACAAAGCCACAACCTGCTCTATCTCCTAAAAGTTTGGTAGAACCCAGTCCAGGAACTCCGGTGAAAACAACGCAAACGTGCGTATTTTTACCTACGTGCGCCCACCCACCCTCTGCAAACGCGCCGCGATTTCAGAGGTACGTTACTGGGATCGAAGTTCACAAAATTTTTATCAGACATCGAGAAATCCCCGGCAGTGTTGATGCAGTAATCCATGTTGCGATGCTTCCAACAATTGTCGAATACCAGCGCACAGAATGAAGACGGGGTGTGTCAATTTTCGCCAACTCGCGCCACAAATAGGTTACCGTAGCAACGTCCCGTAAAAAATAAGCCGTCGCAGTTTGAATATACTGCTATAAAGCCCAGTAATCGCTCTACATCAGCTGAAAGTTTGGTGAAGATAAGTTTATAGACTCTGATGAAAACAATGCCAGCGTCCATATTTTTGCATGTGTACATCCACCCACTTTCTGCAAATTCACCACAACATCTCAATGATTTACTGCACTAAAGTTCACGAAATTTTTACAAGATGTAGAGGGTATATCAAGGGTCTCTGTGTAGGTATAGGTTTTGCGATCTTTCCAACCGTTGTAAAATGCCAGCACAAACAATGAAGGCGTTTCATGCCAACTTGTCGCCGTTTCGCGCCACAAAATTTGTTGCTATGGCAAAGTCCCGTGACCGAAGTTCACCAAATTTTTAGCCGTAGGACCTTTTTCATCGATGCTGTTAATGCAACAATCTGCGTTGAGATCCATCCACCCGTTGTAGAATGCGCGGGGAGAAAGTTAAAAAAAAGAAAAGAAAATCGTCGGTAAAACATAATCCCGCCGGCGGCATCGCAATGCCTGCCAGGCGGACTAACAAAACTTCATCCTATTGAAATTGGTGCAGTATCTGTCAAGAAGACTTTGCCCACTGACTGCGAAGAAAACGGCTATTAGTTAGTTAAACCAACATTGTGAGATCATATACCTGTAAACGGTGCGCTATGTGGTATTAATTAAGGTTCGTTCACACCGGATGTGTTGCGTTGCGGGGCGGTGCCGCGCAGCTCCGCGCGTTGTCGCATTGCACCGCAACGCAACGGTGTGGACGAACCTTTAATTTATCAGTCTTGCTGTCTTGACCGTTCAATCTTGCGATCGACGACTGTTCTGTTCTCTAGCCGTCCTCGATCTGAGGTTGGCCACAACATGAACGTACTTTCTCCATTTATCTCTGTCCTCTGTCATTCTGATCGACGACTGGGCTGGCAGAGTATTTTCAGACATTTTTCAGAACTGCACTTATATGGCTTACAAATATGGTGACAAATCTACCTTTACGTATTATTTGCAATCTGGATAGAAGCAACAACAAATTCATGTAAACGGATTTTTCTTAGGTGTGTGCGTAAACCAAGTACATCCCAATTTACCTACAGGTGCAGTTGGCACGCAGTATGAAGCTATGTTTATAATGTCCTTTGCGGTATGCAAGCGTTTGTTTTTTTGTGCTGCTGATGAAGTGTAATTCACCATCAACAGTAGGCATAGATGAATTGGATAACTGCCACACATCGTGAAGTTCGACAGCGTCCGATACTTTAGTCAATCGTTGATTCATTGCGACTGCGTGTGTATGTTTGTCTGGACAATGAACAACTGGCATCGCCGACTTGTCACCCCTCGCGGCGGCACATGTATTCGTCCGACCTTGACCCCCATACATGCCTCCTTGAGTCCACACGAGTCAGACCCCAAAACGGCATCTCGATCGGTTTAGCCATTATTTTACGGCTCACGAACGTGACTGACAGACAGACAGACACATTACAGCAAAGGCGGTAGTATATCAGCAGTTATGCTAAGCAAAACTAAGAATCATTGCATGTCCAAGTTTATATAGCCAAATTGGTGATAACGTAAAATGTGCACATATTGGCCAGGTAAGGTAACAAGTTAACAACACAGTTTAAAATTTGCCAGAAAATGTTTCCAAGGTTTAATGTGCAGATAATTTCTGAACCAAACAACAACAAAAAACAAAAATTGCTTCCAAATTGACAGTTATCGCAAAATAATTTATTTTTGACTCGCAGCGTACATCGGTGTTTATATTCTTCGATGGTTCTTAGTTCTTACACATGTCCGATAGCACTCGTCCTTCCAACCAATTCGCTGAATTACAAACGACGGCGCGCATCTTACGTGAGATTTGTAGTCTGACCAATGCTTGCTCGGCATCGTACTCGATGATGCGGTATCTGCCGGTGCTTTTGAACGTCTCACTCAGCAGCTCGTTGGTCGTCAGTTCGTAGGCGACGTTGTCAACGACTCTTACCAGTCGTACGACGTCGAGTGGATGTTTACCCGTCACCCGGCAGTTGATCGTGATCGTAGAGCCTTCCAGCACTGGCCCGGCGGGCTCAATCCACAACTGTACGCTTGCCGCCAACCGAAAACACAATAAACCTGCAACAGACGATAAATTTTACCGACAACCTTAGTGATCCTTGTAGAACATTGGGTCCGACGTGTGTGCGTGTTTGTATGTTCTGAAATAACTTTTGAACTAGGTGACCTTTGACCTAGATCTATGGCGTGATGATTCGTCCTGATACTTACTAGGTCAACTTCCAAGATCAAGGTCATTAGGTAAAAGTTCACGGCCACAAGAGAAAAATGTTGCTAAAAGTGATCGGCGCGACCTCGAGTGCTATTTTGTCCGAGTTATGGGACTTAGAAAGGTTTCAAAGAGCAACAGTGGCCTTGAAGGTCACTCAAGGTCATTAGTGTTGGTGCCATTCGATAGGCCATATAACATAACATAAAGCTGGGTAGTAGTGCTCTGCAACAAGTTATGATTTCATGTACCTGGGAGGCACAATATCTGCGAACTGTGGTTGTGACAAAGATATTATGAGGCAAATTGGATTAGCAGACAGGATTGCGAAGAAACTACAGAAGACACGGAGTGTAGATAACATAAGTAAGAAGACAAAGGTATGTTTGTATCAGTCTCTTGTTCAGTCATTTTTGTTAGGCTTAGGCTATATAATTATGGGACTTGGAAACTGAAAGAAAAGCACAAGCGGAAACTGAATGTTTTTGAAATGTCAGCCTTGAGGAAGATTTTAGGTGTTACATAATAACGAGACAGAAGGCGGAATGTGGACACAATGAAGTCACTGGATACAGACAATGATATTACTCATCTCATACGACACAGACGCCTGACGTGGTTTGGCCACGTAGCTCGTATTTCACCTGAAAGACTTCCACTGTAGTCTGTATGGACACATAATGGCCCAGACGAAGACCAAGAAAGAAGTGGTTGGACAATATGATGGAAACTGTATGGCTATGAACTTGAATCTAATCGCAGCTACTCGACTCTGTACGACAGTTGGGCTGCCAGCGCGCGAGGAATCGTCATCGTCACAGAGGCTTTAAGTCAAGTAGGCTAACTCATCAGTCTTCCATTGTAATTATATTTCCATCTTGCACCGTTTCCGAGATAATCAGTTATTTCCCTAAATTTAAAGAGGTCACATTACCCTGAACACATCCTCTTTGGGGTAATCTATCATGCATGCGCTAGTACTAGTCAATATCAATCTGCCTAGCTTCACCTATTTCAAAGACATGATTGGGC
>Ga0209780_1004553_pt1 | contig 10700 bp, 4 predicted proteins | sample WorMetexBAHAMAS2_FD_187384 | JGI IMG/M metagenome (GOLD analysis project Ga0209780, IMG submission 187384) | Marine gutless worms symbiont microbial communities from Max Planck institute for Marine Microbiology, Germany - Inanidrilus exumae... | ecosystem: Host-associated > Annelida > Digestive...
ATATCGTAAAAATTTACCATTTTTGCACCATCGCACAACTTAATTTGTCGGGCTACATCTCCACAATTAGAGAAATCCCGGGATTAGGCCGCGGCAATCCAGGGATCCGGGATTGACAAAACGGGCGAGGATTCTGGGATTGGAAACTCTACGCACAACCCCGTGATTTATGCAGAGGTGTAAATGGAAATTGTGGAAACCGCAGAACGCACCCCCTTCCCTTCCCTTTCGTCCTCCCTCCTTTCCTTCCCCTTCGAACTAGGTCCCCTCATTGTGGTTATGGGTCTGGGGGTTGGTCTGGCTTAAGCTCCCCCAGTGTGTACTCAGTCTCGTGAGTGGTGAAAACTGGTGATAGTGCTACCCATTATAGGGCCCTTTAAATCCCGCTAGGTGTGGCATACCGGGATCCCTGCATCCATATACATATCGGAATAGTGGGTGTCGGAATAACGGGTGTCGGAATTGCGGTACATACCCACAACAAACAAGATACAAAGGTCCATAGAAACATTGCATCGGACTAATCGGCCATAAATATTGAATAAACACTGACAAAAACGACCAATCGACCAAGCTGAATAATGAATCGGCCGCACAAAATCATACAGCAAGCGTCTGCATTGTCGACATCAGAGTGCTTGTCTATGTCTGCTGTGACTAACGTCACTCATTGCGGCCGATTCGTAGCTTAGCTAGGTCGATTCGCTGTTGGGTGATTGACAGACAGTTAATCGGCGTGTAATATATTTTTTCACTGTCCAGTTTTCGTTGATGCAGTTTTAGCTTTTCATTGTGTTAATTGGAGTGATTTATAATATTCCTATCCCATTGGTTTTTATTCGTGGTTATTAAGTATTTATGGCCGATTAGTCCGATGCAATGTTTCTACAGACTGGAGTTGCAATTGTAACAATTGATTACGCCAACAGGATAGCAGCAGAAATATCTGTTAACTCCTGGCAGCACTTTTGAGATAACTGTGATAGTGGCCGATATACCTATGATTTAATTCCAGCTGTTGGCACTAAGGTTATCTTTCCTAAATGCAGAGACATTGGCATGTCTTACAGTCGTATGTTTTTGCATGACACTCATTTGAAATATGAAAGTCACAGGACAGGTACTTGTGACACCCCTCAGTGTGACTGTGGTATGACAGCCGATACTGTTGAACATTTTCTAATACACTGCTGCAAGTATTATAATGAAAGACAAGAAATGTTAGATTTTATAAATGATATCGGTTGTGGTTCAAAGTACAAAGGATGCTTGGTGGCCGACACTCCACGGTGGGCCAGTACTGTTACATTCCGTTAGGGCAACACTTTGTTTTAATATGCAAAAATTAGGGGAGGGTTGGGCGAAATTATCACGGTGCGTTATCGAGTTCGACCTAGGCCCTAACATGTGGTATAACTTTTATGACACTCTTCTTGGTAGTCTCGGAGATTAGAGGTGGGGTTTTTAAAGTTTACGCGAAAAAGGAAAAAGGACAGCAGCAAAAACTAAGGCAGCCCGACTATGAACGTACGTCAGGCAGCCTAATAATGGCACGCCATCACGCTGTCACTGTGTCCTCAAACAATTACCATATTGACCCTCGGAGCAGTTAGATGAAGCGGCGTCAATTAATTAACGATTACACCACACATCAGTTACCGGCGATGATCGGTTGGACCGACTATGAGTAGGCTGGGCCGGGCCGGGTATTAGGCAGTGGGAATATATCTGATGGCCGATCCGTGGCTGGCACGGCTTTGTTGCACGTTGGGCCGGGTGTTGTTGGGCAGGACCGGATTTTAGGCGAGACTTATGTTGAGGTCAACATCACTGCCAATTGGGTGGATACATCTGTAACTGCGTTCACTCCAATTGGTTGCTGGCTACATTCCACATGTCCAGCTGCAAACAGCAAAAATGGGTAAACTGCGAGGTTCATGGGAAGTTGCTGACGAATAACTGTATGCCTTGCACAACACCTCGCAAATTACCACCTCACAAACTCTCATCTCGCATTTTACCCATACCCAAAGAAAGACGATACCACGTCAAATAGCCATTAATTGATCATTAAAGCCACTTTCCTAGATGAGCTTGCCTGGCAGTTGCGGTCTAGCCAGGTCCGGATTGCAAGCTGACTGCAAGCCAAGTTTTGTTGCAGTCAGCTTGTGGTCTTGCAGTCAGGTTTTAGTGAGACCAGCTGACCACTGATTCTTAAACTAGGTCACAATAAATAAATTTGGTTGGGTCAGATTTTTCATATTTGTCCTAGTTTTCGTGTCACGTGACTTTGAACTTGGCACAAACGTCAGTGGTGAAGAGTCAACTGTTAGTTCCACATGGGGCTAATTTTTTTGTATTTTATTTTCTGTATAAAAATGTAAAATATTTAAACACAACGTTTTATTAATTTACTCAATATACATGTGGCAGGCCTATTAGTACAGTGCCACCCTCATTTCATGTCACATTGACTATTTTAGCAACCGTGTCTTTGAGCTGTGGATGCGTGATTTATTACTTTCATCTGACTAAATCAAGATTAACCACCATACTGTCAATGTCAAGGAACATTCTGGTGGGACAATTATCATACGAACATATAAGAGTAGACATACACAGTGAATGCACTACCTGGACCACTAAAATGGTTGTTTATAACCTATGTCTGTAACTGAATGATTTTGTTTTGTGCATGTAGACTGTGATTGACATTGCCGCATTTTGTCATGCGGGGAGAGTCATTCTAGAATGCCGCCAGTGAGTTGCTCCAATGGTGTTCCAGATGTTCTTGCATTTCAGCTACATTTCCAGCAACGTCTTCTTGGTTTGCTTGCTGGTGAGTTTGTGTTGCAGCAGCAGTGACATCACAATTTTTCTCAGTGATTCAGTTTACAGGGTTCCCACGGGTCTTGAAAAGTCCTCAATGTAGAATTCTCAAAATGCAGGACCTAAAAGGTCCCAAAATTAGACCACAGTGCTAACAAAGCTATGAAAAGTGCCAAATTTGACTAGTTCCTTCCTAAAAACAGGCTGATGAATGAGGAATTTTTAGAGAGAAATTTCATGGCCTAAATTATATTAGCATTATTTACTTACTCCACCTGTTTTGTTGTACATAGATGAAAGTACTATTTTTTCTGTGGTATTTGCATTAATGTTTTTGTGTGTTATCTATGGTAGCCGTATTTATTTACCACAAATCTTCCATGTAACACTGTGTGCCATGTTTCTGTCGTTAGATAATGTACAAGGTCGTAGTTTACATGTAGAACAGGTTATGATTTAGTGATGTTTAGGGGTGCTGAAAAGCCCAGAATTTTGGTTATGTCATTACAGTGACAACAATAAATTTATGAGTTTTTCTGCTAATAGCCAAAATGCTGTGAACAGTTTCCGTGGCTCTTATTTTCAAATGTACTATTTTCAATGCTGTTGTTTGCTTATTTGATATGGTTTAGCCATTTATGATAAATGAATGGACATTATTTATTGGTTAGCAAAGAAATGAACAAATCAGTAATAAAAGACATATACACTAGACAACATATATGTACCGTGGTTCATCAATATCCAGGTTGTTGCTGAAAATCATGGGGCAGTTTTCATTGTTTGGGATGCACGTAAACTACCATTAATGACTGAAATTGCATTGGCAACTATAAGAACCAGTAACTAGTGGATGATTAGCTGATATTGGCATATGCAACGTGGTCTTCCTGTAATCTTACAATTGACCATGGGTGATTCCAACTGCAACAAGAAGCGCAGCTATTTGTAAGAGATTTGTAAGATGTTCTATGTCAGTTGAAATGTTGTAAGCAGGTAAAAAACAGCTAGTGACCTTTAAGGTGATGTAAGGTCATTGATAATGTTGCTTTTTTATTGGTCGCATATGATTTCCTGTTACTCTTTCTTTGTAACTATGTGTCTATCTTGCACCATTTTTGAGATAGTATCAACCATTTTCCCACATTTTAACATGTCACATCACCCTAACCACACATTTTGGGGTAGTTTGTCATCAGACGGCTAACAAGTCACCTACATGCATACAGAATATAAAGTCTCTAGTTGCAGCTGTTCCAGAGATGAGATAGTCCCTAAAATGTAAAACAGGTTATGTGACTGTGATCATTTTCATATGGGACATTTTTCCATTCCAGGTGTGCTGATGATATTCTCTAGCATTCTACAAAATTTGAAGCTTCAAACTTCAGCTGTTTTGAGATATGAAGGAAGACTGAAAAGTTAAAATTAGGCATGATATGAAGTGGTTGCTATCATCCAAGCTTACTTATGTTTAATGTTAGCTTAGATAGAACAAATATGACCTTATATTCGCCTGTAATAGAAACTAAGCCACTGTTTCGCATCGTTTTTACCTGCATGATGTCATGCTAGGGCGGGTCTATGCTGTTGTCGTGTGTCCGTCTTGTCTGTTCCTCACAAGTTGAAGTTTTGTGACAACAGTGATGAAATGCAATCACACAACTGACACCATACGATAGCCCCAGAATTCTAATTTTCTGACACCATAGCTGTTTGCAAAATTCCAATGGGGTCACCCCAAATGTGGGTGTCAAATGGAGGTAAAGGCAAAGGCTTCTCATACTCATTAGTCATTAACAAACGTTGGGCCTGGAGCTGATCCGGTGTACAGGCAGTCAGCCTGCATGTGACTTTAAGTCATTCACCCAGCGGTAGGCTGTCATTACTTTCCGCCACGCATGTGGTTACCTTTCCAGCCATAGAGCATCACTACCCTTTGGCTGGTATTCATTTTGCCGTCCCACGGAGGGTAGAAGGCTGAGTTGACCTGGATGGCTAGTTACATACTGAAATAATGTACCGCCTCCTGGAGTCGAACCTGGACTTGGTCACCCCTCCCAGTAATAACCGGGCTCAGCATAGGTTAGCCTCATTGATCAAGACCAATGCTTTACCAGAACGCCAACCCGCCATCTCTAAATGCAGGTGGGGTAAGGTAAAGACATCAATTTTCGACCAATAATTCGCTGTATATTGAAAATGGTGCAAGATAGAGACATTGTTTTTTAGGGGAACAGGGAACAGCAAGTCGTAGGGTACAAGAAGCTCAGCTGCTGCAGAGGGACCGCATGACGTGTTATGTTAGTAAATTTGTGCTATGTTTCACGAGGTATCAGAGTTAGAAAGGTTTGAAACAGCAAAGTGACCTTTAGGGTCATACACAAGAATTGGCAATGGTGCCATTCGATAGGCCACATACGATTTCTTATTAGACTTTCATTGCAACCACGTCTGTGTTTTGCACCGATTCTGAGATATGGTCACTTATTTTCCAAAATTTAAAGAGGTTACATGACCCTGAACACATCCCTTTCAGGGATAATCTGTCATTCGTGCATTAGTATACCTCTGTATCAATTTGCACGTGACAATTGAAGTGCCTACTTTCACAGACTCCAAAGATATGATTGGGGCAAAATTTAAAAAAGTCACATGACCCTGAACATGCCCATTGGGGCAGTCTGTCATTCTAAGGCGTGAAGGACCATTCTTGTGGGACAGTTATCATATGAGCATATACAGTGAATGCACTAACTGGCGCACTAAAATGGTTGTCTATTAACCTACCTATGTCTCTAACGGAATGATTACTGTGCAGTTTTGTGCATGTAGACTGTGATTGACATTGCAGCAATTCGGCATGCTGGGAGAGTCGTTCTAGAACGCCGCCAGTGAGTTGCTCCAGTGTTCTTCCAGACGTGCTTGCATTTCATCCACATTTCCAGCAATGTCTTCTTGGCTGTTTGCTGGTCAGTTTGCGTTGCAGCAGTAGTAGCATTGCAAGTTCTCATTGAATTGAGTTCACAAGGTTCCCACGGGTCCTGAAAAGTCGTGAATTAATCGAGTTTTTTGTTAAAATACAGGACCTGTAAGGTCCTAAAATAAGACAGTGATGCTGAAAAAGTTATGAAAAGATGCTGAATTTAACTAGTTCTCTCCTGGAAAACCAAGCTAAAGAATGAGTAATTTTTAGAGAGAAATTTCGAGGCTGAAATTATATTAGCATTATTTATTGACTGCACTTGTTTTGTTGTACATAGATGAAAGTATTATCTCCTTTCTATGGAGTTTGCATTAATGTTTTTGTGTGTTATCTATGGCAGCCATATTTGTTTATCATACATTTTCCATGTGACACTGTGTACCATGTTTCTTTATTGAAATTATGTACAAGGTCATAGTTTACATGTAGAAGAGGTCACGATTTTCTGATGTTTAGGGGTGCTGAGAAACAATTGACCATGGGTGATTCCAACTGCCATAAGAAGCTTAGCTGTCGCTAAGAGATCTGCAAGATGCTCTGTGTCAGTTGAAATGTTGTAAGCAGGTAAAAGCAGCTAAAGTGACCTTCAAGGCCATGTGAGGTTATTGATGATGGTGCCTTTTCATAGGTCACATACGATTTCTTGTTACTCTTTCTTTGTAACTGTGTCTGTTTTGCACAGTTTCTAAGATACTATCACCCATTTCCCTGAAATTTTAGCATGTCTCATCACGCTAACCACGCATCTTGAGGTAGTTTGTCATCAGAAGGCTAACAAGTCACCATCGGCTGACAATCACTGCGATGGGCTGATGTCTTAACATGTGCCACAACAAGAACACGAACGCATCTCGCCGGGAGACAGGAGTTTTTCTGTCACTGGACCGTGTCTGTGGAACTCTCTGCATGTTACATTACGTGACAGAGACGTCTCACTTGTACAGTTGAAGAGACTTTTGAAGACATTTTTGTTTATCTAGGCCTGCTCGCATAGTGACTGTTGCTTTTTTGCGCCGTGTACAAATATTCTTACTTACTACTTATTTACTTACTTACTTACCTGCATACAAAATTTAATGCCTCTAGTTTTATCTGTACCAGAGATGAGGGGCCCCAAAATGTTAAAACGGTCATGTGATTACAATCACGCCCATTTGGGGACATTTTTCTATCTATCCCAGGCATGCTGCTAATATTCTCAACCATTATACAAAATTTGAAGATTCAAACTTCTGCTGTTTTGGAGATGTGAAGGAAGACCAAAAAGTCAAAATTAGGGGTGATTTGAGGTGGTTGCTGTCACCCAAGATCATGGTTAATTTCAGCATTAGATAGAACAAATATGACCTCATATTTGCTTTTATATATAAAGCGAGCTTGGGGAATCTAACTTAAAACTTGTTTGTGTCCCCAGTGAATGCCTCGTGGACCTCATTAAAAAATGCTGGCTTATGACTATACTCAAATAACGTGGCGCTTTGTGACTGTTTAGGCCATAAGAACGCACTATATATGTACCTTATACTTTACTTTATCTTACTTTACTATATATAAGGTAACTTTGGCACCAGGTATTGTGCATGTGGGACCGTGGGTACCGAAGTTAGCTGAAGAGGGGTCTATTGGTTATACATAATGCTATTACAACAACTCAGTACTATAATCTATTGTCAGTCATTCTTTCATAGGGTAGTGTTCGCTGTACAGTTTGATATCAAGCTTATACAGTTTAAGCGATTAGAACAGCGTTGTTTGCTGTCATAACAACAAACAATACACTACATTGTGCCAAATCTTAAAAAACACCGGGTGTTGAAGCCAAAGTTATCCCATTTTGCCCTATGCGTTCTATCTAATACTGACATATCCAATAACATTGGGTGATCCCAGTTGGTCACCTAAATCACAGCCAATTGTTAGGTTCAGTCTTTTTTTGGTATCTCCAAAACCACCAATGCTAGAGGTTTTAATTTTTTTTTACGTAGATAGAGCATATGATGTGTCAACCTTCTGATGATAAATTCCTTCTGAATTGGGCGTGATTAGGTTAATGTGGCCTGTTAAAATTTTCGGAAACAACTGATAATATCTCAGAAACGGTGCAACATAGATACATATTTACAGTGGAAGACTAATGGGAAATTATTATCGAATGGCATCATTATCAATGACTTTGAAGGTCATTTAGCAATTTTTATATTTTTTTCAGGATTTCAACATAAGAGCATCGCATGGGTCTCTTGGCATTAGCTGAGCTTCTTGTCATGTCTGTGTTTTACACGAGGTAATTTTCATTAAGTGGAATTAGGTACTAGCAAAATTATTAATTTTATGCAATGAAAATAGAAAGTATGAATAAAGAATTAATTCGAGAAGGGAAATTAAAATAGAACTAGATGGCTGCATTGTGATGAATGCATTACAGCATTCGCCTCGAAGCTGTCCGCTATATGTAACGAGTGTTTCCCGGGCCATACTTGCTGTTAGTTTTCATGTCTTAAAATTTGGCATTTCTGGCTCGAATATTTGCTGAGCTATAAGCTGTCATCCCAATTTTTATCAGTATTCCTATTACTTACTGCTGTTTGTTCAATATGACCATGGCCAGTTGAGTACCAGCTGATGTAGGCGCTCGCCAGGCGGCGGTGCTGTCGTAAGTATGTAAGAATAAATCCTTATAAAAGACAACAGTCGCTGAAAACTGACCCAAGAATTAAAGTGGAAATTAATAAGTTTTCTTCCAGATTACACGCATGCAAAAATGACCAGTTGTAAAAGAGAAAGATATAAAATAGAGCCAAGAATTTAAGCGCTGTTCATGTTGGAATTGGATGATGAAAGCAAAAAAAGAATAAGAAAGCTATAAGTGATTACAGAAATATGTTCTTGGCTGCCTCCTGGGTTGAATAGACAAAAGTTTGCAGCCAAGAACATATTTCTTTAATCGCTTATGGTCTTTCAATTATTTTGCTTTTCTGCCACCGACGTTGACATTCCAAAATTTAATCATTTCGTTCCCTGTGATCAAGTGTATTACTGACGAATGACAGCTGTAGCTATAGTCTAATTTTATCTCCTTGCTATTTGTTCAATATGACCCAGGCCAGTTGAGCACCAGCTGCATGAAACTGGTTCTCGGAACTTCCTGTTATTTGTCAATAAGCTTACCCCAAGCCAACGAGGAATAAATATTCTATAACTTCTAGGTGGACATTCTGTAGCAGATTCATAAATTTAAGACTTAATGCACAGTACTTGCCTAGCTATCGTTTAATATGCTAAATGAAGTAAGTTATCTTTTTTTGTATTTTGAAGTAAGTGTGCGATATCGTCGTAAAAAGGTTCATGTTTGCTGTCTCATCTCTTGATCAGTTTGTGTAGAATATATGCTTATTTCACCTCCGGACCCTTTTTGTAACGGACATGCAAAAGTTTAATGGACTGAAAATTACCGTAAGTAGAAATACTTTGGTGACCTAGCATGTTGAAAATGCCACCATAGTAACAGCGGTCTAAAAATAGCATGGACCGAAAACCGGGTAACCGCTTAAATCTTTCAAACAAGTATGTCTGTGAATGGGAGTGACGTACATATCCATACATGGCAATCCTATGTCTACATACCATAATATGTAATAAACTGTGACCTTGTAGTCAGTAATTGTTATATTAAACACATGAACCAGACTAAAAAAGGTAAAGGCTTCTGATACTTGTTATTGAGCTTTGGGCTTGGGCAGTCAGCTTGCAGGTGACTGTGTCATCCACCTGGTGGTAGGCTGCCGTTATTTTCCGCCAGGCCTGCGGTTACCTTCCCAGCTGCACTATTGCCAATGCCCTTGAGTGCTGCAAGGGTAACAAATGACGAGACTAATGACAAGTTATGACTACTGCACATCGGAATAATATTCTGTTTATGGGTATTTTGTAGCACACCCCGCACAGGCTCCAGGGCAGTAATGCACCATGATTCATGTGTTGATTTGGGTGCTATATAAGGTGTATGTTTGCCCACTTCCATCTTTACTTTATTTCTTTGTTTGTTTGTTTTCTTACTTACTTACTTCCTTATATGCATTTACTGCTTGACTTATCTGTTTACTCTTGTGGTGATTGTCTGGAAGGTAAGAGGGGAGATTAGATGGCCAGCTTTGTGCTGTTGTGCATCATAATTGTGCACATCATATGCACACCTATGTAATGAGCAGTTTGTACATGGTTGACTGGATTGGGCTTTGATCTTGCTTGGCTTAGCTGCCTTTCAAGCGCCTGTGTCTTAGGTGTACATGGTGCTATATGTAGAAAATTTTTCATTACATCCTACTCTTTACCTTTTAGTTTGCTAAGCCTGTGGGATTGGCCCTTGATCTGGAAGACTGTTATCCTTCAGTGCTATTACACTGTTGGTCGGGTCATCTGACCTGTAAAATCGTCTCCGAAATGACCTACAATGTGTCGAGTGGGACGTTAAACCCTACAATACGACTACTTTCCAGAATAGGTCCCTTCTTTTTTTCAGGCCACAGGTAGGAGGTATCCAAACCTGGCCCTCGTTTTTAATGCGTTATAATAATGTTTATTATATTTTGTTATGGATGCATGTTTGCTTTTGTTGTATTTTAGTTTTTCAGAACTAAACAAAGAGATTTGCTGGGAAGAACGCCCTCAATGACCTATTTTGTGTCGGGTGGGACATAAGACATTAACTCAATCAAATAATCAATTTTGTAGCACAACTCTAGTGTGGACAGTTATGGAAAATAAGTAGGTGATTATTTACTTGTAAACTGTGATTATCATTCAATAACAAAATTAGATATTGGCCATGTCAGTGTTGAAGTAAAATTAAAAGTTGGAATTAAATTAGATTTTTTCTTTTAAGTAA
>Ga0209780_1004554_pt1 | contig 10700 bp, 6 predicted proteins | sample WorMetexBAHAMAS2_FD_187384 | JGI IMG/M metagenome (GOLD analysis project Ga0209780, IMG submission 187384) | Marine gutless worms symbiont microbial communities from Max Planck institute for Marine Microbiology, Germany - Inanidrilus exumae... | ecosystem: Host-associated > Annelida > Digestive...
GCCTTACGTCAAGCCGAGCGGACGTTGAGGACACCAAGCGATATGGCATCGCGTGGCGACGAGCGGGCGCTGGCTGTGGGTCCTGGGTTGGGTTCCACTCCGCTGAGAATCAGTAGCATCGCGATGACGACGTCGGACGACGAGCGATGTGGCCGCGGTCAGTGTAGCATTCTTGCTGACGGTTGACGGATTCAGTGAGAAGGTAAAATGGACGTAGGGAACGTCAGCGTCGACGTTCAAATGCAAAAACCAGGACAGATATCAAAAATCCGGCGGGATCAAATTTAGATATTTTGCCCTAGTTTAAGAATCCATGGTCAGTTACCAGCTCCTATTGTAAATGGCAGAGGAGATAGCTTTTGAAAATGGAAGGATTTCCAACTTTGAAGGACTCGTGACCTTGACCTTGGATCGGGTCATACTGCACACCATCGTGCATCACTCATCATCCTCTAACTACATGCCAGATTGCATTGAAGTTGAAGAAACTGTTTGTGGACGGACGGACATAAAAATGGACATTTGAGACTGGCTTTATTAGGTCGACTCTGAAGAGTCGACCCAACCACACATACTATACCCAGAAATGTTACAGTAAATGATTATGTTCAACTTGATATATTATAGATCATTTTGGAGACGAACCTAGAGATGTTACAAAGTGCTTATGAGCGTCCACAGTTTTGCTGTTTCGATTGTTCTTCAAGTCCCAGATTCGAAGTGTCTTGTCATCAGCAACAGACACAGCATACTTCCCACTGGGATGGAAGGCAATCCCTCGAACCCAGTTGTCATGACCAATCTGCAACAGTCGGCCAACAACACCAACTGTCAGTGAGAATCATAGACATAGTTTGCACTACTATACTCTCTTAGCTAGAGAAACTTGTGCTCAAAATTTCACTTAAAATAAATAAACCATCACTCATGTGCAAACTGTTCCACAGACAATACTAAATAATATAATTTTGCTGAAATTATGGGGAAGATTCAAATACTTTGACATAAACAAATTTCAACAATTTTTCATTGAAGTAACAGCAAAGACTAACATTCCACATCCCCTTGACACAAAAATAGGTCACTGCGGACAAGTGCTTCCTAGCCAATCACTTAGTATGGTACAAAAGAAACTAAATCTTACATAACAAAGGCAGAATGCTCCAATAAACTGAAGGATTCAATAACACAAAACAAACATACCAACTAAGCCATCTTTAGTCACCCTGTATGAATTCTGACCTGGAAATGGATTCAGCTTACACAGAACGATATAAAAATAGCTATTCAATGTCTGATACCAGCTGAAAAACATGATATTTCCAATATAGAGCCACTGTTATTGTTGGACTTCATTTTAAAGTTATGCTCATAACATAAATATAATTTTACGTACCAGAGTGAAGAGACAAACACCAATGCCAACATCCCAGATCTTGATTGTTTTGTCACGCGAACCAGAAGCCAAGAATGGACCAGCATTCTGAGCCTTTCTACCCTGAAACCAACACAGGGTACCTACTGTACACTTTCACACTTGCTGAAAAATTCACATTTAGACAACAACGTTGGATGGTCGATTTATGTGCAGATCAAAATTAAACCACAACTTTTTCATGCTGGCAGCAAACTGAGATAAGTGGCGCTAGTTTCTAATGAACCAGACGTTCTTCCTCACACGACCACCAGTGTCAAAGGACCGAACGAAGAAGACAAAGCAATGACACCAACCAGCAGTCTGACTTCATCATTTCTTATCAACCACAAGACTCCTGATGGAAGGGGCACTGTTTCCTTTATGCCGGATATCAAGTGCCACCACTAAACTCCGACGCCAGTAAATATATCAAAAAAATTAGAAATGAACAAATTCCAATCAGTTCTCGCTTGTATTCTGTAGCCTCATGTGTTTCCACTCAACCTCAGTGTACTAAATTACGAGTTACACAGCTACTTACTAACAAACATGATGGTAAAATGTAAACAACAGTAGCTAATGCCAATCAATGCTCAGCATCATAGACACGGTAGGTTTTGTTTGTTTATCGACGTACTTCATTCCCAGCAGCCTCGTTAACAGAGCCTGCAGCTGCGTCCGACACCCACGTGACGCACTCCACGACATGTTCATGCTCGCGCAGCTCGGCCTTGCACTCGCCAGTACTAACGACCCACACGCGGATTGTCTGATCATTAGAGCAGCTGGCAATTAGAGAACCATCGGCCGACACTCGCACCATCCGAACCCACTCATGGTGCCCGATGAACGTCTTCACACAGTAACTACACAAGCAGCCACCAATTAATCACTACATAACATGATTCACATCATTTCAAACTAACTAAAACACAACCCAATGCTATTTGTTAACATGGAATCCTACAATCCTAACGACAGGTAATTATTTTGAAGGTGACATACAGCATGCACACTGACAAACCTAATACGGTGATGACAATGGTTTACAACAAAAAGCCTTACGCTGCTGAATACAGTCATGCATAAAATGAAAGCATCAGAAACAAGACGCTGTTGCAAGATTATGCTATACAGTGACAACATTTGAATTTGGAACTTCAGAGAGGAAGTGAACGGTGATGGGACCAAGGCAGTATAGGCAAGATCAAGACCAAGACACTAGGTGTGCTATTCACTATAGGGTACAAAAGTTGTGTCAAAACTTTGACACAGTGCCGGTTCCTAGACTTGGGAATTTCCAATGTTGAGAAATAGGCAAAAATTTAAAGATTTGTTTAAAATTAAAGGTAGCGAATTGAGTCACAAACACATAATTTACTGCTATGCTTTGGCTATATATACTTTGGCTATATATATGGCAAATTTTGAAATAATTTTACTGTGTCATTTTGTGTAACTTTTGACACACTTTCATCCCCTATTATGACAGGAAGGTCATCCAGCCCATAAAACCCCACTTCACTAATTCCAAAAGGACCTCTGCCAGAACAGGAGGAAGACGAAGGCCCAAGGGGTACCGGCTTGAAACAGGTTCAAGTGGAAAAATCGCCATCAAATGGAAACAGTACTAGTAGTAGTAGTTTTTGCAGAAAGTTGAAACTGCTATAAGTTAAGCATAATGGCAAAAAAATAGCAAATTACGCACCCTGTTGACACTTCCCACATTTTGATGGTTTTGTCACGAGAAGATGACAGAATATAGTCACCATTTGGTACAAAGGTGACACTTGATACATTGTGATCATGACCTACAAACAATCATGCCATCAACGGTCGGCTGAATATTATCTCGTTTTAGATGTGTGATTAACAAATGAATGCAGTAAACCAAACATAACACAATTTAAACAAGGCAATCACAGATATCAGACTTCGCATGCGCTGTACAATTCCACTTGCCCCTTCCCTTTGGGGATCTGTTCCACCATGTAATACATGGTTCCTTGGTTCCTTTCATGGTTCCTGAATCTTCATCCAAAATGGCATCTCGATTGGTGCAGCCATTTTTGCACAGCTCACCATAGAGTGTCCCATTATTTTACAATGGGCCGCTGTTTCCTCAAAAATTGGCGGTTCACCTTGGGGATCCGGTCCTCCATCTAACACATGGTACTGATGGCCCACCCGAGTCATCATCCCAAATGGCATCTCAAGCGGTTCAGCCGTTTTTGTATGGGTCCCAAATGCCATGCTGTACAACGCATTGTCCATAGGGAAGAAAACCCCAAAATTGCCCCTTCCCTTGGGATTTCGTCACCCCGCTAGAGGAGGACCGAGCCATGACGATAGGCAATATGCACAAAAAACTGGGTAAAAATCGAACGTGTGGTTCAGACGATATGCTTGCAGACAGACAGACGGACACACACACACACACAGACGTACTCATTACAATGCTCTGCCTGGACCACTAAAGTGATCAGTAAAAATGTACACTGTACCATACAGAAATTATTTAAGTCAGTTGACATATGCACCTTTAATAGCAAGAACAGATTTTTTTTGTGTTTTGACTAACCTATCTACAGACTATGCAGATGGTCTAATGTTACAGAATACTTCAAACTTCAATCACTGTAGACAAAAAACTTCTAAATTCGTTAAACTACATATAAGCTACACTGCTGTGCACAGTACTCACCGTGCATTGTCCGGATGCATTCGTAGCCTTGAAAGTCCCAGAGTTTAACAAGCATGTCAGCAGAACATGACACTACAAAACAGGCATTTTGCTGTTGTTATCAATTACTCTAAAAAGAAGCACTGTTGTGTTCTATCAAACGCGGGTCTATTAAATGCAACCTCAAAACGGCCAAAATTCGCAAAAAAAATGTGGCAACTACAGTCGCAACACTGCCAAAATTGGAATTCGCATACCTCTAAAATCGGATAGCTACTTCCGGTTTGTCACTAGCCGACCACATTTCACAGCCGCATGCAAAATTTTGTGATATCAGGTAAAGAATTGCATGTGTAATCATTGAAAAACGAATGAAACCGAAAACGAAATTTGCACCTCTCTAAAATTCAAATTGTATTTTCGTTTTTTTTGACCACCGAGTACAAAGTCAACGTTGATTAGTTTTAACTCAGGTCGGATTTTTGCGACGATCCATGGGAAAATATGTACACCACATTCAACTACAAGATTACAGTGCCCATACATGTGCATAATAAGTGTTGCATAAAACCCCAAATCAAAATATGCACAAGAGTATAATGCATTGGATGAGTTTTAATTGGCAATAAATATCAGTATTAAAAGTTCACGTTATAATGCACACAGGTTACTGGCAAACATCGCCAAATGCCGCCAATGTGGACATATAATAAACAGCATGTTATTAATAGCAACATGGCCATCAGCATAGGTGTCATTATTAGCACCTGTGTTGATAGGCCATTTCCATGGCGACTGTCCATGCAGAATGTCTGTAGTCAGTCCAGTGTGGCATATTTGCACACCACTATTTTTTCAAAAACATTTTTATATGCACATAATATGCAATCTTCACTTATGCTTGCACGCTAGATCAAACCTGCATGTATTGTACTCGATATAGTACAGTAATATCTGGTACCTACCAAGCCATTTTCCAGACTGGTCAAATGCAATGTCTTGCACTGAATCGGTGTGCCCTTTCAATGTTCTCTCATAGTCACCAGTTTCATAGTCCCAAATCTACAAAAAACAAACAGAAATCACAGCCTATCATATATGTCTAGTATGTAACATCCTTTAATTGCCAATTTTGTTTCATGACACAGGGTGACCTCCTTCATTGCTCTTATTGCCAATTTTTAACAAATGGAAAGGCACAGCAAACTGTGGACAAATAAAGGATGCAAATGGAATATTCGCTGATGCCACATGCCAACTTCAGACCACCTGAGTTCACATAAGGCCCCTAATATGGACTTTGTAATGTCCACAGCAACCGAGACATACAGGTTCAAAAAACCCAGAAAAAAACTAGATAGCTGCATTGTGTGGAATGCCTACAGTACAGTAATAGGCTCGAAGCGCTCGGCCATCTGTGCACAACTGTTTACTTCCAGCATTCGATGAGGCCGTGTCACATGACTCAATAGTCGATTGCGATTGGCTGCCTGTGACTGAGTGATGTCAGCATTATCTGCCGTGTTGTCAAGCAGCGTCGGACATCGTAAAAAATTTGGGGAGGTTTCTTGTACAGAGTGTACAGGCCAGGGGAATAACTTTGAATTGATTACAATGGTACAAATGGAAACTAGAAATCCGTAGAAGGTTATTTGGTAGTTTTCTGGTGATCTGTAATCACTGCAAAGTTATGGCGGCCTGAAGTCGCAAGATGTTAAAAATCTTGAGATTGTTTTGCATTTTTTGGGGGAAAAATGACTCCTTAAATTTTTTTCCCAAAATTCAGTTCAGTTTTATCGCGACACTGGTCGACGTGTTTTGTTCACATTTCGTGAGAATATGGCTGACGGGAAATCTGTGAAAACGTATGTGGCTTACCTTACAAAAAAATTTTTTCCCTGGCTCTCCAGCTGTCACTACTGCGTGGATCGAGCCAAAAATCTGTCACGGCCACCCCGATAATGTACTCAGAGTGCTCCAGATTTCAAATAAATCAGTTCACTTTCAACAAAGTTATAGCTGAACATGTAAACTCCTGTGTCACTGAACTGCACAAGCATTAAGTAAGTAACTAAGAAGTTTTTATTGACACATAACAAACGTATATGCAGCATTAATAGGAAAGGAAGAGTATTTATATAGCGCCATTTATATACTATGTATATCTCTAAGCGCTCAGGCATGCATCACACAGTTTTACCTGCAAATACACCATGCCTGCCTTTCCTTCGTAAGCATTCACCAGATGGCGCCACCCTTAACCGAGGTAGGAAACATCCAGTTGCAGCTTACAACTCATCTATCAACCCCAAAAGGATGAAAGGCTTGGTTGGCCTGGCCATTAGTCACCGGAGCAGTCGCCACAAAGCCGCCGCTTCGAGTCGAATACTGTATCGTGAACATTCCACACAATACAGCCATCTACTTTGCATAATAGAATTAACTATTCGGCTGTGCCATTAGTTAGAACAGCGCTTCATAAAAATTATATTGTTATGTCAGTTTGGTGTTTACTGTTTAGTAATTTTTGACAGCATTGTTTGTTGGTATGCATGCATGTTTGTTTGTCTGTTTTTTATGTGTTTAATGTGTTATATTTATGTATGCTTGTTCACGGAGGTCCCACAAAATCAATCAATCAATCAAAACAGATTTATGCAGTACCATTATTCTAAAGCAAACCGAGGCACTTCATGGCAATGATCGTGAGTTGCTGTTTGTATGCTACATAAAAATGTTTCACAAACTGCTTATTATTACTGGCCTGCCTAATGGGCCAGTATTGCTTTGCTCACTGGCGTCTGTCATCTGTACCGCTGCCGGCGAGCAGGCTGGCCGCCGGACGCGTGAACGGTCGGCCGCCGCCGGCCAGTCGGCGACACTGCACAGCGGGCCAGTACAGTTACATTCCGTTAAAGCGACACCTGGTTTTATTTTATTTTCAGCCAAGATTTATGCAACAGTTATGCACGTATGTCTGCAAACTGTCATAGCATACGAACTTTCACTAATGACATCAATAATGAAGGATAAGTATTAATGAGAATTGTGCAAGAATACCTTGATAGTGGCATCTTCACTTGCTGAAGCCAAGATGCTGAAGACTGGATGAAATATCACTCGTGTCACTGTGCTCCGGTGCCCAGTTAAGCAGTACTTCTCAGGCGGACGAGGAATCCATTCAGAGGGATTTCGTTTGTCTTTGCCCGGTGCACCCGATCGTATTTCTTTCTCTGTTTCTGCAAGGCGGGCTTCCAGCTCAACTACCTGGATGGACACAGCAGCATGCAACGTTCTGGAAATTGTATAACACAACAAGCTCAGCTACTGCACAGGGACCACGCATCTGTACAAAAATCTCATTTGAATAAGCTTGCGATAGGTAAACGACCTTGAAAGCCACTCAACGTCACCAGAATAACCATTGCTCGATAAGCCATATATCACTTCCTACTAGTGGTCTGTAGTAACTACGTCTCAAGCACTGTTTCAGAGACAATACCACATTTGCAGTGTACGTGACTGCCTGTGACCTTGAGACGTCCTTCATTTTCGACAAGATGGTTAAAATTACAAGCCACTTGCACTTTCCAATTCCTGTCTAAACATATCGTAGTTAAATGTATAAAAAGGTTTCAAGTACTAAAAGTGACCTTCGAGGTCACTGGTACATATGATTTCCTATTAGTCTTTCATTGTAACTGTCTCTAGCTTCTACTGTTTACTGCAATATTATCAGTTACTTTCCAAAATTTAGAGGTCATGTGACCCTGAACACATCCCCTTTGGGAGTAGTCTATCATGCAAACACTAATACTCATCAGTATCTATCTTAACACCATATTTGCGACTCTAACTTAAGCCATTCCAGAGGTATGATTGAAGCATTCAAAATATACAAGTGTCAGCTGTCATAGACGAACCCACGCATTGCACTGTATCATGCTCATAATGTTGTAAACAAAGATGAATGCTCTGTGTGATAAATTGGCAACGGTTGTCAGTCGAATTACATTGACAACACTTGCCATGATTGATGTACCATGGCGAAAAATCAGAATAAATTAGCCCCATACGGGACTGGCGGTCAACTCCTACTTACTGCCAACTTCAAAGTCATGTGACACAAAAACTAGGACAAAAATCAAACATCCGGCTCCAATAAGATTTAGGTATTGTGCCCTAATTTAAGAATCAGTGGTCATTGCCAGCCCCCATTATAAATGGGGAAAGGATAGCCTTTGAAAATGGAAGAATTTCCAACTTTCAAGGGCCTGATCTTGACCTTGGATAGGATCATACTGCATACTGTCATGCATCATTCATCGACCTTTACCTACATACCAAATTTCATTGAAACCGAAGAAACATTTTGTGGATGGACAGACGGACAGATGGACGGACATATAAGACCCACATTATTAGGTCGACTCGCAGGAGTCAACCTAAAAAGCAGCGAAATTCAGTCTGAGACAAAGTTCCAGATGGAAGTACCCTTGTTTATAGAGATACCCAGATCCCCTTACAACACAACATAGGATAAGCCAAGGGTAGCCTTTATCCCAAAATCAACTCAATCCATTCATCCATTTGGACACTCGTGGCTTGTAACAGACAGACAGGCATCGGGTCATAGCATATACAGCACTAGCATAGCATCGTGCGGGTAATAGAAACTGTAAAAGTTAATGATACAGACTGTAAAATATCTTAGCATTAAATGCTGTTTTAACCGCATTGCAGTAATAGATGCTGTTTAAACCGAATTGCAGTAATAGATGATACGGAAACTGGTTCACATCCTGGCTTCTTACATCTAATAAGCCAAGGAAACATCAGATGATATGCACACACAGCGACGGACACCTTCCTCTAACAATATGTATTATTCAAATATTATGTAAACTGTCAGTATGCGCCAAAGAAGACTCTAATTATTTTCATTAATTTTAACGTTTTTAATGTTATAAAGAAGATATCAAATACGCTTTTAAAATAAACTGACACTAAGACAAGATCTTACTTTTTTCTGTAACCTAATTACAGACGTCCACTTCTTTTCCAACAGACCACTGTACTTATTCTCAACATCATTTGGCTACAAAGCAAAAACACATTAAACGTGAAAACGTGTAAAAATGTAACCACACGATAATGAGCATTTAACATTTTAAAGCTACACAGAACTAATATTTATGTAAGAAGACTTTTCCATGAGAATGTCTTCTGAACTTTAGCTCTGTAAGACTTGTAAAATAATAAAACAAACTGTTCATGTTAAAAATTACTTTTGCAATATTTTGCATTACCAGTAACATAATGATGAGAAATAACTTTCATACTGCAGCTAAGTCTCTGTCTATTTTTGCTAGTTTGATTGATTAGATTTCTTTTGCATTGTATTTAGTTGATTAATCTGTCATCTGATGAACACGAACAAGTTGTAAAGCTTAGTTTTGTACTGACTAATGATAACAAAATAAAAGGCAATGTCACATTATGACTGTTGTTAATATATTTTATTCAGTTAGTTAGTTATTTTTCATTAATAAAAACAAACATGTGTCGACAGAAATTATAAGCGAACAACGTGAAGTAAAAAAAGCCTAGTACACTGTCCACCAGAAAAATGATAGTTATGATCTGTCTTCGTGGGCGCCACACAAATAAAAGCCTACTCCAAATTATCCATCAGAATTGTTATACAATCAGTCTTCAATGGCGCCAGATGAATTCTCTTCTTGCAGATAATGTCTTCTGCTTTGTAAAAGTCGCCAGCTAACTGAGCAACTGGTGTGCGACGCCGGCAACGTTAACGTTTGCATACTTTGCTTGGTTGTCGGCCCACCCACACAGAGGTTAGGCCTACGCATTGCAAAAAATTGGGGATCGCTGAGGAACACGGCTTTAGACTACACCGTGTCCCAAAAAAACTAAGCAGATTTGTTTTTGTCAGAACTTCGTCAAATTTCCACAGATTTTGATAATTTTTGGCAGAAAAATGGAAAAACGATCCAAATATATGCAAGGTGCACTCATTTTCCACCTCACCTAATTTGCGTCACCACCTTACCGCGTTAAACGCAAATGTTCCAAATTGCTACATAACGCCAAAATCATTAGTAATCGATCACTCACACTGGCGACCTCAATTCAATAGAGTGAGCAGGACATTTCGGAACCATTCGAATTTTGGGCAATTCGTACATATTTGATAAATATTCTTTGGAATTTTGTTGTTACTGTTGTCGTCGTCTGCTCTTTTGTTAAAATGGCTTTTTCAGGAGGACAAGATTTTGATCAAAAATTTACCACAACTAAAAGGTTACACAGCTGTCCGTTTTCTGAGAGAATTTGAATCCAAAAACTGAACAAGAAGCGGATTGGATTACTTGTTGGCGAAAATTGACCGCAGTGGATCTGTTGATCATGTGTCTGGCAGTGGTCGTCCCCGCACTGCTCGTGCTATTGGCAACGTCACCGTTGTTGAAAAAATGGCATTAAGCCAAGAAGACAAGCCTCGCACCCACCGCACTGTACGGCAGATTGCTTGAGAGTCTGGCATTCCTCGGTCAAGCGTCCACCCGGTCACTCCACCGC
>Ga0209780_1004555_pt1 | contig 10700 bp, 4 predicted proteins | sample WorMetexBAHAMAS2_FD_187384 | JGI IMG/M metagenome (GOLD analysis project Ga0209780, IMG submission 187384) | Marine gutless worms symbiont microbial communities from Max Planck institute for Marine Microbiology, Germany - Inanidrilus exumae... | ecosystem: Host-associated > Annelida > Digestive...
GGGCAGCTGCCCCACGGCACAGCAGCCCAGGGGCGCAAAACGGCGTGAAGAAAAAAATTCGTGAGATATTTCGTGAGACCCAGACAGCCGTTTTTGCCAAGTGTATAACAACAAATATTGTAATTCGGCCAGTGCCGGATTAACCCTGGCGCAGGTGGCACATCTGCGCCAGGGCCTTTGAGCTCAGGACCTCATAATTTTATCCTACAGTAAGTTTTGATTTTGCAGTGAAGACTATAAATGCGTTGTGCAAAGAATATCTAAAGGGCAAAATTTTGTGGATTACGCAAAAAACTCGGTAGATTTTTGTGGACTTTTGTGAACAAAATTGACGTTTTTTCGGGGAGAACTTCAGAATATTTGCCCCCGGGCTCCAAGTAGTCACGTTACGCCCCTGTGGGCATCCGACTTGCGGGGGCCAACGCCCTAACGCCCAAGCGATGCCAAAGAAAACAAGATGCAGTCGGAGACGGCAGACTTCGCCCTGGTGACGCCACCTGGCGAACTCGACGGATCATTCGCGTCGTCTCTGATTCTGCCCATTTGCTCTGTTATGTGAAAGCATGGCGTCATCCACAAAACCGGAAGTACATAACATATCGTAACTGTCGTAAAGGGACGACCAAGGCACGGCCACAGATAATATGTGGTAAAAATTTAGCAAAATTTGACCATGTGGTGTTTGAGATATGCCAGCGTACAGACAAACAGACAGACAGACACACACTTGGTCAGGGGCGTGGTCAAGGTCACGTGACGGATTTAATTTTTGGGGGCTCCAAAAAGTTAAATCAGTCACGTGACCCGGATTAATTTTTTTGATCCAATGATATCTGCGGAACGGCTGAAGCTAGAGTCGTCTAATTTTGTAATATCAAGTGCTGGTCTACAGATGATAAACCACCCCTAAAATGGGCGAGGTCAGGGTCATGTGATCAATTTTAAATTTCGACGCCCGCAATTATCGTGTATCCGGAACGGATGAAGCGAGAGTCGCCAGATTTGTGGAGGAGTAAAAATAGGCCAACCGAACATAACTGAGTGAAAAAGCAGGTGAACATTGCGGATTGCAGTAACGTCGAGTACGTGAGACCGAGAATGCGGGGCGTTTACTTACTTACTTTTTTGACTCGTGAGGGCCCCGGCATTATTGCTAAACCTGGGCCCAACAGTCGATTTTGTTTACAGCACTTGCCCGTCACCGTCGCAGGCGGGAGTAGAATTTCACAGACTACCGCCGTCAAGCGTCATAATAGCCCTACGACGAGGAGTTCGCGATACGATGCGATACGATACGATACGATACGACACGATATTTACGTGCGCCCAGAAACTGACGAGATGATCAGCATAATCTAGCGCACGGTACAGAAACGAAAAAAATAAGGAAAAACTAAAAACAAAAATCGAGTATATCAGAAGAAACGGACCGGGCAATAGTCCGCGAAGGCAGTCCGGGAGGAAGAAGTGAACAACGGGCTACGGGGGTGGGATTTGTGAAAGAGATAGGTTTTAAGCCGAGTAGTGAATCAAAAGAAAAAGAAGTGATGGGTGAAGGAATAGGTGAGTAGGAAATGGAGGAATTGGTACCAGATCGGTAGCATATGAAAAGTGAAGTGAACCTAAGAAGAGCGAAAAGAAATGGTAAACTAATTAAACTAGGTACAAAAACTGATTTAGGTATTATAAAATTTAAAAAAAACGAATTCCAAAAGCTTGATAACAAAGTTATATATAAGAAGATTCAGGAAAAATGCCACCTACGTAGCAAAGAACATTTCACAGGGCAGCTGAGATTATTCTGCACTTTTTCTGGTGAAGTATGTTGAATACAGCAAGTCGCTCCCTTTTGTCAGACTTAAAGCACTGCTGGTTTGCATATTGGCCGGACTTTGTTGGTCATCGTTTACATCGCAAGTGTGGACTGTGGATCGTGGAAATATTAATCCGTTTTCAGTCCGTAATTCGTAGCGAACTAGCCTAGACTGTATTAAAAGATCCGCATATGCACGTCATGAGGACAAAACAGCAATAGTTTGCTGTAAAATATATATAGTTACTAACTAGTTTTATGCTGGTCGCGTCTATAGCGGTAAGCGTAATGCATCGGTCTGGCGTCCGTCCGTCTGTTTGTCTGTCCCATCTTGTTTTCCCAACGTTAATAGGGCGCGCGGCGCATACCAAAACGTGACTCATCAGGGGTAGCATGCGACGCGGCCAGCGTACATTTCCGTCCGAGTATTAGGAGGACGGAAATTATACACTATGTAGTGTAAATTTAGATAGTTTCTTAACGATAAGACAGTGATTGATTCGTAGAATGTGTTCGCCATCTGTCATTGCTTTTGTGTTCGTTTTATTGTTTATTACTAGCCCGCCTACACATGGTGTAGGGGGCCAGACTAGTAACGGTCGTTGGTGTCTGTCGGCGTCTGTCGGCTGTCGTCGTCTGTCGTCTGTATCGCGGCGCACATGCAACGTAACTCACCAGGAAGCAGCACGCCGTGGGCCAGTCGTGTTACGTTCCGTTAGGGCGACACCTTGTTAATAGATTAGTTTCAACTTTAGTGTATGTTAAATCGGTTTTATTCGCGTGTGATATGCTGGTGATATTCTAACTATACTGTATGTATTATACTGCGATGTTAAGTGGCCTTAAAAACGCAAACGGTGCAATTAAGATAGTGGTTTATGTGATTTAATAAACAAGGTGTGTCGTGGGCCGCGTGTCTGGTAGTGTGTACCCAGTGGTCAAATTGTAAAATCAGGGCAAGGGGAACGCTCTCCCTTTCCTTCCTCCCTTCCCCTTTCCTTTTTCCTTACCCTTCCCTCCCGTCCCTTAGAAGTAGGCCCCTAAAATTTAGCTATTGGGTCTGAGGAGTACTGTGAGCTCCCCCAGTGGGGTCTGGGGCAGGGCCCCAGTCGACAAAGGATTCGATGCATTTTAGCCTTAATATCTGACATCTTGTGGCAACAATTTTAATTTTTTTCCTGCGAATCAAGTGACCAAATTTTGTGCATTTTATGATTACAAATCATTTCAATGAGCCAAAGAAAGTCACATTAAATTACAGTTTTATAGAGTGCATGATTTACAGTTACCCGCGCATCCACCCACAACGGTCGTGTAAACTAGGGGAACGGCGTTCTCCCGCCTAAAACGGAAGGGGAACGCCGTTCCCCCGCGTTCCCCCACAATTTGACCACTGCCTGCGTCTTGTGTTGGAAAATAAGCCGGCCAAATTTCTGCTGTAAACGTTACCCGACGATGATACTGATTCCTATTTAAATGACCGATCTTACTTTACGTAACTGAATCAGCGGCTGTTGCATAGGAATTAGGGACCGCGGGCGCTCAGTACCGTGTGAAAATGAAATAAGGCTGTATGACGGTTAACAGCGAGTCTGATCGTTCTCATCAGCGACTCGGAGGTCAAGTGTTGCAAACGAAGTAGAGCGTTTAGTGTTATCAACAATAATTTTGCGATGATCGCTCTTTTACGATACGGTACGATTAACGTGCGCTCAAAAACTGACGAGATGACCAGCTTAATCTAGCGCACGGCCCAGAAACGAACAAAAATAAGCAAAAAAAATAAAAGCAAAAACCGAGTAGCTCAGAAGACAATAGTCCGTGGAGGCAGTCCGGGAGGAAGAAGTGAAACTACGTGGGGTAGGATTTGTGAAAGAGGTGGGTTTTAAGCCGGGAGTGAAAGAGAGAGGAAGTTATGGATGTACATAGTGGTGAATCAGAAGAGGAAGAAGTGACGAATGAAGGAACAGGTGAGTCGGAAATGGAGGAACTGATACCAGGATAACGTTGACAAAGAGACAAAGGGAGCTGATTCCAGAGACAAGATGAAGCATAACGAAAGGAGCGATCACTTATTTTTTAGAGAAAATGATGAAGGTGGCCGAGCAAGAGTAACGACGGATGAAGAGCGAGTACTGCGAGGACGTTGAATGGAGATGAGCTTATGAAGATATGGAGGTTGTGTAGTTGTGAGAACTTTGTAGGTAAGTGAGATGAGATTGTATTCGATGCATTTAGTGATTCTGAGCCAGTGGAGAGAGTATAAGATGGGAGAGATCTGGCAGGATGGGAGCTTTAATGACAGTACGAGCAACAAAATTGCAAAAAAACGTAAAAACGGCAATGTCCGGAGTGTGAAGCTAAGTTTTTTTGTGCTATCGGAAAAGTGACCTTATTTAGAGGGATTTAAACGACCAATATAGTTACCGTACGTCACAACGCATACAGGTCCTAATATGCCTCCTGTCTGTAAATCCGTTTAACCGATTCGACAGCTGACGAATATGACAGGCACCTGCTCGATTCGCTAGGTTCCGATTCCGACTAACTCCCTCGCGCTCCCATCACTATCAGCGACTCTGTATCTTAGGACTTTGAGGCGCTACGCAGATAATGTGTAATTATTTGGTCGCATCGCATGCACCCAGATGCGGGCTACTGTTACAGGCGTGTCTGACTGTGTGTCTGTTTTTCTGTCTGTTGATTGCGTTCGTGAGCCCTGCAAAACGACTGAACCGATCGAGATGCTGTGTGGAATTAAGACTCGGGTGGACCCAGGGAACACATATTAGATAAGGGTCCACATCCTGCACGGGAAGAAGCACTTTTGAGGGTGTAACTGAGCAATGCAACAATGACTGAACAGTGACGTAAATATGGGGGCAAAGGGGCGCAAAACAGGCGCATCAAAAATATTATATGACTAACGACCACAAAAGTGAGTTTGATAAAGTTTGCTGATCAGTGTTTTCAAGGATGTCTTTTACAGCTTCTTTCCGCGCCCTCCGCCGAAGGTCGTCACGTGGGTCTGAGAATATGCTAATCAGATACTTTATGGCTGCCTGAGCTTAGCTTAATCTGCAAAGTGACACTAGCAAATTTACTTAAAAAAATCTACTCCACATCAATACAATTTTACATAAACGTGAAATACACAAAAACCATTAAGACTGAGTAAGCCAGGTGAATGTATCTGCATTAAATTCAGTTTATACACACAACTCGACGGGCTTTCATACTAGCAAACTTGTCAATAACGCTGGTGAAGTCAATACACTACAGGGTGGCCCAAAAATTGGCACAAGTTTTGTACGCCTTAACTTTACCAAATATTAACCGATTTTCAATATTATTTCACTCTCAGAATCAAAAGAAAATTGCAATAAAGATCCCACCACACCCCAATTGTGTTGCTGCACTACCTTATGAAATGTCAAGTGTCTTGAAAGCAACAGTATAAAACAAGACGACTTCTGTAACAACACATTTTAAGAAATTAACAACAGGAAACAACGTGTTTATTGTCTCAGTTATTGTCCAAAGTAACTGTCACATCCTACAGTTTTTACATCAAATGTTCTATGTGTTCGCATTGCTGCTGGACGATGAACTCTTATAATGTGTTGTTGCAGAAGTGGTCTTGTTTTATTGTTGCTTTTGAGACATTTGACATTGTACAAGGAAGTGTAGTAACACAATTGAAATGTGGTGAGATCTTAATTGCAAATTTTCTTCTGATTCTAAAAGTGAAATAATTTTGAAAATCGGTTAATATTTTGTTAAGTTAAGGCGTACAAAAATTATGCCAATTTTGGGCCACCCTGTATGGTTTAAAAAAGCCCCCTACTCATATGACTGTAGTTTCTACAAATATTGACCGATTTCTATAATATCTGGCACACGGTGTACTGAGTTAATTTGCAACATTTTTCTTAACAGTTTTTTATTTACTCGCCTCACGTGCGTACTATCTTGCAACGTTTTCGAGATGTTATCAGTTAATTACCGGTACCGAATTAAAGAGGTTACGTGACCCTCAACACATCTCTTTCGATGGTAATCTATCACAAACGTGCGAGTACTCTTCAATAGCAGTGAGCAAACCAAATTTGAAATGCCTAGCTTCACCAATTCCAGAAATATGATTGGGCCTCAAATTTTCAGAATGGGTCACGTGTTCCTGACCACGCCCATTTAGGAGTAGTTTGTCATCTCAACGCTGAAACTTATCATACTTGTGTACAAAATTTCAGCTATTTCGGATATATAATTGGGCCCAGAAAAATAAAATGGGTCTCATAACCATGGCCACGCCTCTTTCAGGGGTGGTTTTTGTGCGTGGGCTAGGACTTCCTATGATCGACGTTTTTGCCAAATTTGAAGTCCATATCCATACCGGTCACGAAGACATGAAAGGCGACACAAAGTGTAGAAAATGTTGCATTTTCGGTAGCTATGGGCCAATAAGGTCTTTGGAAAAAAACCATTCGACAAAGCGCATACAAATTCTTATTAGCCTTCCGTAGTAGTTATGTGCTTATCTTGCACAGTTTCTGAGATATAGCGAGATATTCGTCAAAAGTCGCCGATTTTAACCTACCGCACCTGTAGGGTTAAAACCATAGGAATTTCGCCCTGTTCTTTGGCGCCAAAAAAACTAGACTCCGTGGGCTATCGTAAGACATTGTTACCGACCGCGTTAGCCGCGAAGATGAAATAATCTGAAGCGTCCGTCCGTCCGTTTGTTTTCATTCTGTCTTTTGAACCGGTTGACCTTTACATTCGAGTTTGTGTGCGTGCGTGTGTGTGTCATAACCGTAGCTCGCCTGGGATTGAAAGTCAAGGTCAGAGGTCAACGGTCGATGCCCAGGGCGTATGGGCGTGGTAGCGCAGTAACGCGGTCAGTCTGACCTCGATCCTCGATCGTTGACAGTTTTTATAGTTTCATGATGCTATGTTTAGCCGTTTTGATAGAACATTGACTAGTGACGGTCGGACAGACAGAGAAGGGACGAACGGAAAACCATATTATTTTTATTTTTTATTTATTTAAAACTCTCTGTGCATATATGTAAGACAGTATAAACAGTCATAGAAATAGCAGTCAAAAACAAACACACGAGAGTAACACGCTAAGGCCGAATGGCACTAACAGGCGTTAATGTACAAAATACTGTAAAATATCATATAGCGCGCAAGCATAGCGTCGCGCGGTAAAAAGGATGTCATTTTTGAGAAACACTCTGTATATTTTATGACAAACTGTGGATTTTAAAAGTTGCTACGATTTAGTGAATAGATGGAATAATATTCTGCTAAAGCACAATGCCTGTTTGTCACGCCATGCATTGTTTGGCATGTTCTTCTGATAACTCACAGACGTCGAGGTTAACACGTGTAATTAACACTTTCGCAAGAAAGTGTTAATGAAAAATACCGAAACCAATTCACGTAGTTATTAATGCACCGTGCAGTTGTAGCGTGTATTGTCGCCACTCGTAGTCTGAATGACTACAGACGGACATCCGTTCCACACATCTGCTCGTCTGGTTAACATGCGAACCAACAGTAGCGTATGTAACCTGATATATCTTGTCGCCGTCTGCACACGTTATATTATTTCAGCTGCATCGCCCACGTGCGCACAGAATAACAAGTAATAGTTCAGAGTAAACAAGCAGTGATGGGCAGTAGTTAACTACTCAGTAGCTAATCTAATATGTAGTTAAACTACTCTAAAGTAGTCAGTAGTTGAGTGTTAGGTTAACTAGTCTACTACTTTTAAAAATAGCTAACTACAGGTAGTTAAACTACTGGAAAGTAGTTGTAGTATTACTTTGCAGCGCTTTTGCAGTCTAATCCTTTTTACTTACTTTTGTGTTATGTTATGGCTAACTTCTAATGCGAGTTTGCAATTCGATTTGCGGTGTTATTGCCAAAGAGTAATTGACATACATTTTGTTATATGCTTTTATACTGAGTCGTTGGTGTCAATAAATTAATATTATGGTCGCATATGAAGTAGCCTACAACAAATAGTTATTAGCTTCTATTTTCCTTTCACTTTTTGTTGTTTTTGTTTTATTACATGTATATTTCTGTCTACCATTTTGGTGAATAAAGATGAATATAAATATAAACCATGCTTATTATTGATTGATTGTATAAAAGGTTTTACGTCCCACTGGACACATCATAGGTCATTTCGGAGACGTTCTTCCCATCTAATCTCTTGGCTAATTACTAAAGCCATGCTTAGTATAAAAGTAGTTAAAATATAGTTAACTGCTTAAAAGTAGTTTAATTAGTTCCAACAGTTAAAAGTAGTTAAACGACTTTTAAATTAGTGGATGGGAAACGATGCGATACGATACGATAGTGTGTATTTGCGTGCGCTCAAAAGCTGACGAGATGGCCAGCCTAATCTAGCGCACGGCTCAAAAACGAAAAACTAAGGAAAATCTAAAAACAAAAGGAAAACTAAAAACAATCACTGTTAAAATATAATAGTAGGTTAAGAAGTAACGCAGCCTGTCATTCGGACATTTTCCCAAAAACAGCCGACATGAATCCTAGCGCATATAGGCTACACTGTAGCATATAACGCCAGTGATGGGTTTATACCAATTAATGCATATTTGCGTATGTCGTGCTAACACTGAAAAGTATAATCATCTGTTCATTAAATGTACGAAAATTGAAAGATCAGACAACTTTGCTAGTCACACTATTGTGTTATTTTCGCTAGTAGCTATGTGCCAATTCAACACTTCCAGGTACACTGCACAGGTACGCTTTATATAACACTACATCTGCGATTGGAGTCGATTGGCTTACGTGAGAGCAATTGCGTTATTCGATATTAGTTTTAAGTGGCAAGTGGCATCTCGAGAGCCTTGCAGTTCTCGCATACTGGTCGTGTAATTGTTTCCGTCGTGGACTGGACGTGTCACACTCGGCCGCCATAATGCCGCTGATTGCTGGAGCCTCGACAGCGGCGGACGTAAAAGAGACGACATATGACAGCGTTTCGTGCGCGTCGGATTTTGTTGACTGCCGTAAGTGGTTATAAATGGCGATCAGCGCAGCCAGTGAGCAGTGTCATTCGCGAGCGTCGGCGCCGCGCGACACGGCGACAGGTCACGGCATCGAATGCTGAAATAGGCACGCAGTAAACAAAAACGTCGGCGAAAGCGGTAAAAGCCAACATTAATTTTCTCACCGCGAACGGCGCTGGTGTTGCTTTCTCACGCTGCGTGGGGCTAAAAAGTGAAAATGTTCGACGGCGGCTGTTATAACAACACGCGAACGAACACGTAGTGGAGTTATACACCCTTGTTATATAATCTGGGAATTAGTAGCAGATCTGCATAACGAGAATGGCAACAAACAGATATTAAGACACAAGTGCATTCAGACATGATGAGCCACATTTGGCACTGTTAAAAGAAAACTATACGGCTGTATTGTGTGGAATGCCCACAATACAGTACTCGGCTCGAAGCGCTCGGCTATCTGTGCACAAGCTGCTTACTTCCTGCATTCGATGAGGCCTAGTGTCACGTAACTCAATAGTCGATGATGATTGGCTGCCTGTGACTGAGTGATGTCAGCGTTATCTGCCGCGTTGTCAACCCGCGTCATTTGGGGAGGCTTTTTGTACGGAGTGTATAGTCCAGGGTAATGACTTTGAATTGATTCCAACCGTAAAAATGGAAACTAAAAATCCCATACAGGGTTATTTTAATAGTGAATTTCCGGCGATCTCTAATCATTGCGGAGTTATGGCGGCCTGAAGTCGCAAGACGCTAAAAATTTTGGAGATTTTTTTTCGAAAAACGACCTTTTACGGTAAAATTTTCAAAATTCTGTTCTGAAAGTTTTCATCGCGGCAACGAACGACGTGTTGTGTTTACATTTCATGAAATTTGGCCAAAGGAAAATCGGTGGAATCGTGCGTTACTTACCTGACAAAAATTTGTCTGGTACTCCAGCTGTCGCTACTGCGCGGATCGCGCCCAAAATCTGCCGCGGCCAGCTCCCGGCTGAAGCCTAGCTTCGCGACAGAATGATATTAACTATTTCGGCGCCTACTGGTCATACTAAATTACTAACTAAAACATATTACGTCTTTGTTTGGAGAGCAATGCAGTCTCTACTGTACGCTGAATGGGCATATGAACGTCGTTCAAGAGTCGAAGCAAAGTCAGCCAATATTCTCTTGATCATATAAATGACCTCGGCTGATCACCACTTAGTCTACATGACATAACGTCTCCCGGATCTGATCATAATATTATAACCAATGAAATTGCATTATACGAAATCGGTGACAAATTCTGACCAGTCAAATATTGGAATATCCTGGTCTTAACCTCGTACAATATCAAAGCCAAAGGAATGTTTACCGCGTGATAAGGTAATGAAAATAGCATTTATTCGCGATGATTGGTGTTGAAGTAGCTGTGAGTTGCTAGTAAATTCACCGGGGAGCGACCGACACATCAGATGCATTCCATCTTAAAACACAGTACCGTTTCATGCTCCATTTTAACGACGCATTAATCATGAATTTACCGCCACGATGGTCGAGTTGCTGGACAGCAACTACGAGTTTTAGTTTTAGTAGCGCCAGAGAGTTTTCTGATGAAATTCAACATTCGTCGTCAAATAAAGGAGCCGAGCTGGAGAACCGTGAAATCACAAGAATACAATGCAATGTATTCGTTGTTTCATTATTATTATTTTTTTAAAGGATTTTAGTCTGCGAATTAATGACATCACTTGTGAGAAGCTTAAAGCGCGATACGAACATCTCTATGCCTCCTTCTTTGTTCAGTTACACGTTAGTGCCTCTGATATGAGTCGTGCTATCGAGCTGTTTATG
>Ga0209780_1004556_pt1 | contig 10699 bp, 10 predicted proteins | sample WorMetexBAHAMAS2_FD_187384 | JGI IMG/M metagenome (GOLD analysis project Ga0209780, IMG submission 187384) | Marine gutless worms symbiont microbial communities from Max Planck institute for Marine Microbiology, Germany - Inanidrilus exumae... | ecosystem: Host-associated > Annelida > Digestive...
ACCCCCTAGTATGTGCATGACAGAAAGCATAACAATATTGCATTCTGGAGATATGTATGACCTATAAGGTAGGAATGGGTATTCTCCATGAACTGTATTTCTTCATTTTATGCTTAAAATTTTTAGTTCTTACGAAGGAGCTCAGAACTCCGAAGCACCTTAGAGTAACAAAACGTCATACAGAGCAAGAAAACTAATGAGAATGAAAGAGCAGAAAGCTTACTACTTTCTTACCCACTAGAAGGTGAGATACGCTGCGCTGTGGAGAGTCACCATGAAACAACTGTGGTATACCACACTGTCATAACCACACTAGCTGATAGCAATGTTTTAGTAGCAGTGATAGGCAGTTTACTAAACTATTAGTAAACTACAGTAGTACTTGTAGTAGTTAAAAATTAGCCCCGTACGGGGACTGATGATCGACACTTCGTAACTGACGTTTGTGACAACTTCAAAGTCAACTGACACAAAAACTAGGACAAATATCAAAAATCCGGCCTGATCATATTTAGATATTGTGCCATAGTTTAAGAATCAGTGGTCAGTTGCCAGCTCCCACTGTAAATGGCGGAGGAGATAGCTTTTGAAAATGACCGGATTTCCAACTTTAAAGACTCGTGACCTTGACCTTGGGGGTCATACTGCATACCGTTGTGTATCAGTCGTTGACCTCTACCTACATGCTGGTTGGTTGATTGGAGTTTAACGGCGCTATCAACACAATGTAGGTCATCTACCTACATGCCAAATTTCACTGAAATTGGAAGCTTTTTGTGGACGGACGAACGAACGTACGTCACTATGACAGTTGAGACCCACTTTATTAGGTCGACTCATGAGTAGAAGTAAAAAGTAGTTAAAAGGAGTAATTGACTTTTAATGAGTAGTTAACTATAGCAGTGTCGCTACTTATAAAATAGTTATGCCCATCACTGCTTGGTAGTTATTACCGTGATTTTTCGTTGGTTGGGGTTTAAAGGTGCTTTCAACAACTGTGACCATTGGCGTCGCCAGATATAGGGCACGTGCACCCCTCTACTTACAACAGTTAATTTTTCCTCACTGTACTTGTATAGATCAGTGACTAGATGTCAACAGTCGCCTGGCACCGAATCCTAGCAACGCCACCGACTGTGACAATATTTCACCTTTTGCAGCAGTTAATGCAATTTGCAATGCAATGAAAATATCTGGTAATGTGCCACATTGTGCCATTGTCAATTAACTGCTAGTTGATAGGTTGGTTGGTTCGTTGGCGTTTAACGGCACTTTCAAGTTCATAATTTTCATAGTTAATTTACTCAACATACCATCATACAGTTCATACATAACAAACGATGAGATGACAAAGGGAACATAACGATGAAACAATAATGCATCCAGCAGTAAACAACATGTCAGTCAATACAATGTTGCAAGTCTCATGAAAGACATACATACAAGCACCAATCAGCCAATCACTCATGACATGCAGATGCTGTATGGTACAGTACAGTACTGCCACCAGACGCAACAGCAGCAGAATCCACATTCACTGCTTTATAGTTCACCTCAATGCTTACAAATGTGAAGACTCACTTCTGCAGCAGCCCCAATATCCTCCTGGCATTTTCTGACCCCCAAATGAATTACACCAAGTGCTCTATCTACTCAAAAAAAACAACAACTATGTTGATGCTTGCTGCATAATGTTTGTGATTCTATTCAGAAACATCAAAGAATCCTAGAGAACAGCTTAACATGTAATTTTGTGCGAAAATGTTGAAACTCAGCATACTATTACTAACACTGTTCAATGTAATGTCTACCTGAATATTTTTGTCGGGTATAAAAGTGTAATCTTGTATTAAAAATAGCTAAACATGAGACGACAATCGAGCTTTATCGTCCTCAATGACTAAGACACCATACACATCATTTCACGAGTTTGCTGGAAAATCAAATGCTCAAACTAAAAGCCGACAGAAGTTTTGAAAACATAAAATGCTTTTACACAGCAGGTTTGACAATGCAGTGCACTGCTGCTGCCTATAATTTCAACCAGTTCCCAAAATGCTGCAAAATGTTTGCAGCATAAACACACAGCTGAATAGACTGTCAGAACACTCATGTTCTATGAGATTACCGGTACCTTTACAGCAGAATACAGCTAATATAAGGCAAAAATGCAATAGCTTAATTTTTAAGCATCACAGCACAAAAGACTTAAGTAAATCCATCACTCATCGTGGTGAAAAACAGTAAAAACAACCTGTGGAAATTATGCTACAGACGGCGGAATGAAAACAATATCAACAACGTGCAGCAGGTGAACGGACTGCAGCCAGGACAATAAGAGACGACCAGAAAATACATGTGAAATGATGTAGAAAACAAACTCGGCGACTCGCAGGCAATAAAAGAGCATGACTATAATACCCCATCTACAGCATGCTCACCGTATCAACGACAGACGTTTTCACCAGTTTGTAAATATACACTCGACAAAAAAATGGACAGTAAGTGCGTGAATCTTGTAAGCATTGCAGTCAGATGATAACATGATATGATAATGAGCACGTTGCACACAGCATCAGACATAATGTGAACTCAATCATCCTAGACAGAAAGAGTAAGAGCATGTCAGAGAAGACTCGTCAAGCAATCATCCAGCCTTACAGACTCCAGACGTTCATTCATACACGCATCTTCAATCGCACACATACTCTTGCACCCGTCAATCATCGCTCTCTCCATCTCGCTCTGAAAGATGACAAAAACATATCACAGCATCAGTATCATCAGTCATCTGAACAGTTGCATACATCCGACCACAACACATGGCATCCACACACACGCACACACGTGACAGTGGTGTGACGTAACAGATGTCACCTAAGCAAAGTCTACTAGTTCACCGGGCACTCTGTAACTTCATCTGAAATACAACAAACACCATACAGGTCACAGACCATTGACTTTCATAGCAGCACTGACTCCACACAAACTGCACAGTCAGGACAGCGACATAAAAACATTTATCCAAATAACATTTTGAAATATCATCGCTGCTATGAGAATATTAAAAAATTGTCTTAAGTGATCTGACAGAAGGCCGCATTGTCGACTTGTCACCCCTCAAGGCTGCAAATGTATTCATCCGATGTTGACCCCCATCTAATACGTGATTCCTTACACACGAGTTAAAAAAGCCTGCTAGAGGCATCTCGATCGGTTCAGTCGTTTTTGCAGGGCTCACCCTTTTACCTAAACCTGCAAAATGCTATGCTTCACAGTCCTTGTCCCTTCCCATTAGGGATCTTGATCCCATCTAATACAGGGTTCCTTAGGCCCACCCATGTCATCCACCCAAATGGCATCTTGATCGGTTCAACCATTTTTGCGGGGCTCACAAACATGACCAACAGACATACAGACAGACCACGTTACTCAGTCTGTAGCAACGGCAGGCATGCATCTCATGCACGAGATGCAGACTAAAAACGACTAAGCAGAAAAGGCAAACTAGCGTTAAATGCCTGCACTAGTTACAGATTTCACAAATTAAAAGCTGCAGCTTAAAAATAAAGGAAATCACTTACCAAGAAGACGTGGATTTCAGTTTGCGTATTTCGCGCGTCGCCCACGTTCCTAGCGTTTTTACTTTGGATGTTTTTGACCGGCGACCTTTGTTCAGAAGCTGAGTGATCGATTCCTTGTCCACCAGTGGCAGCATTGCAGCGCCAAAAGCAGCACAGAGGTCACTGTAAACATCCAGTACCACATGACACACAGAAGTTATTTGTATGTACCTACGGTCATTTACAAATTCAGCTTGCACAGTTTGTCTCCAGTCAGTTTCTAATTCACGCTAACGACGCAGCCAGCTCAAATAACAACTCCGGCAGATCTGGCCTTAGTGCCACTTATCTTAGCAATGGCTATGGTCAAAACCAGAGGCTGATGGGAGGAAAAACTAAAGAACTAGTTCAAAGCTCAAGTGAATGCTATATGATACATGCCACAGCTTCCAACAGCAAACAGTAACTAGCATCCAGCAACTGCACACAGACTTTTGTTTAAAGTGTTTCAACTTTTCAATGCGACTTAAATTTTTATTACTGGTATTCTTTGCCAAGTATGTAGTAAGTGAGTTTACACAAAGTCAGTTGACTACTGTATGCGACACACACGTTGACTGAAGTCGAAAGAAGGGTAACCCAACCCTATCCATCACTGACTTCAGCTGACATCAGCATCTCATTTCGTCGACATTAGCACTGAAATAGTTAATTGAATAAAAATGTGTACGGCAACTGTCAAGACACTAACATCAACAGACAGTCAAAACTAACCCAATGAGTCCACAGGTAGCACCAACAACTGCATCTGGGTGCTCCTGATCTTCAGCGATTTGTTCAATGAATGCCATGATGTGAGGCACATGAGGCATAAGAAGGTTCACGTCAGCTGCATACATACAACAAGTCGATGTTATAGACTCACATCAGCAGTACGACTTGACATGTCATTGTCATCAATTCATCACGACATTTTTAAAAGTGGCCTAAATAGTTGGTTGGTTGGGAGATTAACGCCCCTTTTCGGCACAAAAATAGGCTATATAAGGGAGAAGGTCCTGGGTGGAGATTTAGTTCCACCAGGCAGTAAACCCCCAACCTCACTGCCTTTTTGTTCAGCGACGACCTGAAATGGGAAAGGGTAGGGCAGGCTCATTTAAATTATTACACAACCGCCTACAACAAGGTGGAAACTAACCAACCACCACAAGACCTATTTATCAGTTCAATGTGATATCTTGCGTAATTGCTGTCCTCTTCAGTTCCTATAACATATAACGTGCCTAACGACTCTTGTTGTATAATATCTTTCTACGTTGGTTTGGCTTTGGAATGCTTCTCTTAAGTAAAACCCAAACGTCACATCTGGTACAAGACCTGCCCCCTTTACTCCCGCCTAAACAGTTAAAACTATTGCAAGGACAACACACAACTGGGGGAACATGATACAGGAATGTCGGACATAATTAGACACTGCACATTACAGACCACTAAGTGCATAAAAATGCATGGCAAAGCCCAGCGTGAACCTGCCTGGCAACCTGATATTCTAGACTGTAAGCTTGTGCCACTACATAACACATGCCAAAGTTAGCCTGCTGTCTGTTGTAATAATGTCCAGGTGGTAAGACTGGCCTGTCACCCAATTCGTAAATTTAGGGCGTGGGCAAAAACTCGCCAACCGTTCTCAGCAGTTTCTGGACTAAAGTTGACCAAATTAGGGGTATGTCGGTTGAGTCCCTTAGACTGACAAGTTTCGTTCTGACTGCAGATAATATGTTCCATTGCAGAGATATGTTCAGTTAAAGTTCAAAGTCTGTCCAAAAATCGTTTTTTGACCCCCAGCCCATGGGGGTAAATGCTCGGCGGAGTTCAGACCAACGTTTTCAAATAGCAGTCATCAGTGAATATGCGTCCAAGTTTGGTTGAGATCTGTTCAGTGACCTCAGAGATTAGGCATCGAAAAAAGAAGAATGAAAGAAAGAAGAATAAAGAAAGAATCACAGCGGTAAAATATAAGCGATTTGGCATCACAATGCCATGCAGGCTAATTAGTAGTAGCTTGGTTGCTTAGCACTAAACGGCTGTATTGTTTGGAATGCCCACAATACAGTATTCAACTTGAAGTGCTCAGCTATATGTGCACAAGCTGTTTAATTCCTGCATTCGACCAGGCTTAGTGTCACGTGACTCAATAGTCGATGGTGATTGGCTGCCTATGACAGAGTGATGTCAGCATCATCTACCATGTTGGCAACCCGCATCAGATGTTGCAGATTGGGGACGTCGCTTGTATGGAGTGTACAGGTCAGGGGAATGCCTTTGAATTGATTCCAACGGTAAAAATGGAAACTAGAAATCTCGTAGAAGGTTATTTTGGTAGTGAAAATCTGGCAATCTGTAATCACTGCGGAGTTATGGAGGCCTAAATTTGCTAGACGTTAAAATTTTCCAGAAACTTTTGCCCTTACGGAAAGGTTTTCAAAATTCTGTTCTGAAAGTTTTCATCGTGACACCAATCGACGTGTTTGTTCAAATTTCGTGAAATTTGACCAACTGGAAATCGTTTGTTGTTTACCTGACAAAAAGCAATCTTGCCTGGCTATTCAGCTGTTGTTACTGTACAGATCGCCCCCAAAATCTGCCAGGGCCAGCCCCCGACAATGTACCCAGAGAGCTCCAGATTTCACCGAAAACGATTCACTTTCGATGGAGTCATAGCCAAACACGTGAATACTGCCAAACGTGTCATAAAGTGAATCCAATATTTGGCTGAAGCCTAGATTCGATCCAAATAATTAGGTTATATTGTGCCTTGAGAATTATCATCTTATCACACAAATTCATATTTGCAACTAAACAGTTCATCGACATTAGTGCAAAAATGGTATTTATGCTGAGAACGACTGTAAGTCACACACTCTGGTAACATATATGAATGTAACCAGTCACATTAGTACATGCTAGATAAATGCAGGAACGAGTTTGACAAGCGTTGTGTTCATAAAACAGGAAACCAACAGCAGCTGCACTACGGCTACTGAAGACAACACACATGCATCTTTCACTTGGTGTAAATGAGCATACCAACTTAAGTCATATGTGCCTAAAACCTTAATACACATTTATAACCACAGCCAGATACATCCAACAATAACATCCAATGACACTCATAAAGAAACATCTATCAAAGGTAAAAAAATTTGGCAGAATCAAGCACCACTTCAAGAACAGATAATATAATAAGACTCATAAGCAGCTATAATTACCGTTAATTTGGCCAGCTTCACCTTTCAGACCTTGCACAATGCCAGTATATGCCTCAAGACAGCTTTCCCGCAGGTCATTCAAGTATTCCACCATGTCATAGTCTGTCTGCAAATGCAAACAACACACATCCTAATTCGCTATAGTCACACCATTACTCAACTCAAATAATGTAGGCATTATCTAACAGACAACTCTTTAACTCCACATGTCTCTCACAGTTTATCAGCTCACACATGTGGTTCTGTATTGAGGTAAGTAAGTTATATTCACAAGTTACAGTTCAATGGGACAGCAAGCATTTAGCCACGCCAAATTCCATGAAACAACTTGTTCATTAAACACCACCACCACATCCACCACAGGATTCCTGAGCAATGGGGGTACATTGGCTCTCTTACTTAGGACAATACCATAACATGCGAAAATACCCAATATTTAATATTCAACAGCAAGTGAAACTATCAACATCTAATCCAATAATAGCATGCACCACTATGGGTGCATAGCGCTACACGAAGCCAGCATTTTCCAGAAAGGTCGATTCTGAACTGCATCTCTTGCCTCCAGCAGCTCCCTCCATGTCAAACGAGGTCAGGTCACTGTTGATGTTTTAAAGCCAGGTGGAGCACGGTCACCCTGGAGGTCTTCTCCAGAGCTCCGGTGGGGACTCAAACAGTATTTGGTTCACATCCGCCTCCCCATCCATATGTTCAAACAGTGAAAGACATCTTCTCTTGATGACAGAGGAAAGGTTGTTCAGTCATGTGATGGATATCATCATCTCTGACGAAGTTGTGCCATCGAATGTTAAGAATGCACCGGAGGCACCACTGGTCCAGTGCATCAATTCACAACACGACAGCGTTATAACTGTCCAGCACTCCGACATATAGAGCATTATCGGTAATATATATGCATCATACAGACGACAATTGGTGCGAGTTGTAATGCGTGACCTCCAAAGATGATGGTCTACATCGCACTGAGATAACTACTATCTAATAATTTAATTATAAAACTTAAATCACACGCAAAGTACACCAGATTATCTTGTTACATATTATGTAAGTATGGCTCACCTTATCAACGCGTGCCTGAGAAGCCTGCTGCAGTGTGTTCAGTACAACATCCAGGTACTTCTTGAACTCTGGGCCGAGAGCCAGGGCAATGTCACCAAACACTGACAGGATCTGCGGCTTCACTGATCGATGAACTTGATCATTCTGATACAGCATCATCACTTACATCATTCAAGACAAACCAGCAGCAGCAGCAGCAGCACGTGACAGCAAACATACTATATTCACATGAAACAACAATAACTGAGGGCTTTCACAATCCGCATGCATCCTCTATGCCACAGGTAATTAGCAGCCAGAATCATTTTGTCTTAACTCCAACTCAACTGTTCCAAATTTAATAAACTCTTCTCTGGTCCACAGTCTACATATTGCTGAATAACACGAAAATCCATCCACAACTTCTTTATAGTTATCATGTTCATAAACAGACAGACCAATGCTGGTCAAAAGAGTACCTGCCACCATCAGCAGCAGAGGTAAGAACAACAACAACTGAAGAATCAGCACTCACAATAGTGCAAAAACCCATGCCAGCAGTGTTTATGGCGGTGCTTGTAAAAAGTAAACTACATCATCATTTACGTCAAAGGTATTAAGCGTAATGTAACGTACGACTGTTTTTAACTATAGCTTTCTTTATAGAAAATTCATGTTTAAGCAAGAGCAACTAAACGAAATAATAACTGTAAGCCATCAGATGGTCAAATTCGCATATTTTTTATATTTTAAAAATAAATTAACAAACTAAATACGCTACTTAACGAGCACGCCCACTAAAATCTTGAAGTAGGCATTCTATAAAATACAACCATCATGGGATGCACGTACGTAAGACAATTCTTACGAACTGATAGTGAATAGCAGGTACGAAAAATCGGAAGACGTGTGTACGACAGATATTTTTGCGTACATATGCATATAATAGTGAATAGCAGCTAAGGTGAGAGGTTCAAGGTTTTTACAGGTAGGATGATTTGCATTTGCACAGCCAACAGTGTCAGAGCACTGAAGCAAACCCAAAGCACCGACACCAATCAGGAAACATTAGTCACTGAACCTCGTCTGTCTTCCTGAACCAACAAATTGACGACACCAGCATCATACAGCAAATGGCATTGACATCATTATCACAAATTATGTACATAAACAGACAACAAAATTCCGTAATATTTTAAAAATTAACACCAACTCTAGCATTAGTAATTTACGTATGAAAAGACCTTCATCAAGGATGAAACCAACTGTATCTTATCCTGCTACAAATCTCTAAATCTGAAATTAATCCTTCTCTATAAATACTTCCTCATACAGTGCTGCTCATGTGACACCTTTTAATCATTGTCAACTTACTCTATTTATACATGTACATTAATTGGACATGCACACATACATACACCCAAGTTTTCGAGAAGCATGACCATCGTCTCGTCGCAATATGGCAAAACTTTTACACCAAGAGCACGACACAGATCACCCATCAACCCAACGGCAGCCGCACACACCTGCAACGTGCAGATGCAATAAAATTACACACTATAAAATGTATTTTGACAACCCAGCATTAACTTGGTAGCCTTTGTCACCGCACACTTGAAGTAAGGTGTGGCCTTGTCCTCAAGAACCTAATCAATAGTGAATTGCCCTGTCAGTTTTATCGCAACTGTGCAAGCCATTTGTGAGACATCGTGGTAACAATATCTGACCGGCCAAACAGACGAATGGACGTACTGGTACGGGACAACAGGACGGCCTAAAAACACACGGCCTTCGCCGACACTGTCGGATAAGAAGGCATAAAAACGCCCAACATAAACCTTAATCAGACCCAGAGGACTTCATGCAAACATTGTCTGTATGATACAAAAACGAAATTTGCCAAACTCAACATAGTGACTGAGTTAACATTCAGTCGCTGTGTTTCTTTCCAATTGTTGATATCATGTTCCATTGCAGAGATATGCTCGGTAAAAGTTCAAAAACGGTCCAAAAAAGCGTTTCTTGCCCCCCAGCTCATGAGGGGTAAATGCCACGGGAGATTAAACCAAATTTTTTGAATAGCAGTCATAAGCGAATGTGTCCAAGTTTGGTTGAGATCCGTTCAGTGACCAGAAATAAGGCATCAAAAGAGAACAGAAATAAATAAACAGCCACAGCGGTAAAATATAAGCCCTTTGGCATCGCGATGCCATTCGGGCTAATAACATCAGAAGTTTTAGGCTAAATAAAAATGCCAAAATGCAAAGGAACACTGAGCGAACGTGGAATATTGATGATTATTAGCAATGTACAGGAATGATACTGGTATGCTATAATAGCTAATTTTGATGTTAAAAAACAAGTAAAGTTACCAGTAACCATCAAGTAAGTTAAAGTAACTTACCAGCAAAACACAGTGCCAGTTATTTAACAATGCTGGTCATACCTGATACTCCTCAACATTCTTCAGTCCCGCAGCAAAGAATGGCTTGAATGCCTCCATGTACTTCAGGAAGTTTTCACTGAGTACTAATGCACACACACAAGGAACAATGGTAATAATACTAATGTAACAAAGTGTCGCCCTAAGGGGATATAACCATACTGGCCCGCCGTGCAGTGTTGGCCGCCCGACCACCCACGCACCCAGCTGTGCCAACCATCCACGCACCTGGTGGCCGCCCGGCCCACACGCCGGCAGCATTACAGATGACGACGACAGACAACGACTGACGTCAGCATACAAAACAACACTGGCCAATTAGGCGGGCCAGTAATAATGGCAACAAGTAACACAAAAGCTACATT
>Ga0209780_1004557_pt1 | contig 10698 bp, 11 predicted proteins | sample WorMetexBAHAMAS2_FD_187384 | JGI IMG/M metagenome (GOLD analysis project Ga0209780, IMG submission 187384) | Marine gutless worms symbiont microbial communities from Max Planck institute for Marine Microbiology, Germany - Inanidrilus exumae... | ecosystem: Host-associated > Annelida > Digestive...
CAACGCGCTCTATTATTTTAGATATGACAGAGAGGTTGGAGATTGGGCGATAGTTAGAGAGCTCATCTTTGTCTAAGGTAGACTTCTTAAGCAGTGGAGAAATGACAGATTCTTTGAGAATGGGGTGGAACTGACCAGAGGAAAAACAGGCATGGTGTATTTGCAGGTAAAACTGTGTGATCCATGCCTGAGCGCTTTGAGATACACATAGTATATAAAAGGCGCTATATAAATACTCTTCTTCTCCTTTTCTTTTTTATGTACATGAAGATAACGTAAGCCTGGAAGGCCGAATGCACACGATTGAATGCGGGAATGTTTTGTTTTACAGATGCGTTGCCCAGTCTGTCGACATCCGATCCAAACTAGCGAAGCGCTGCCCGTGAACTTCACCGTGCAGAACATGATCTCCGACTTGCTCCAGTCCAGCGAAGACATAATATGTCGGGCTTGTTACGACGAGAGAAAACTGGAGCGAGCGACTGCGCAGTGTCGGGACTGTCGCCAGACGTTGTGCGACGTCTGTAGCACCGAGCACAGCGATAAGAAACACCGCCTTGAATCGCTGTTCGAGAAAAAGTGCGACAAACATCAGCGTAAACTGGAGCTGTACTGTTTCCAGTGTCTCGTCAACATATGTGTCATGTGTTTCTCCGACGATCACGAAGGTCACAAATGCCATGCTATAAGCAAAGTGGCCGAAGAGCTTTCTGGGAACCTGCAGCAAGATGTTGAGAAACTCAGTTCCTGTAAATCGCGTCTCGATGAGGTCATGGACGTCCTAATGTCCCAGAAACAGAAGTACGAGAGATATTTCTGGAGTATGGAACAGCGCGTCAAAGCGGAAAACCACGGTCAACGGTTCCGCGCATCTATGGAAACGCTCAAGTTGAGAAAGAGGCGGAAAGTTGTGGACGGTTTTATCAAAACGAAACTGAAAGCTGTAAACGCGATCATTCAACGTAACGACAGCGGTAAACATATCGATCACGGGCAGGTGCGTCGTCTGTTACAAGACGTTGGCGTTGTTCTGTACGTGCTAATAGTCGACCTTGGTGATCACGTAGCAAGTTTGGATAAGTATGCAAGTGACATGGCAAGGTTGAAGAAGAGAGCCGGTGTTATTCTAGACAGTTGTTCGTCTTCTGCTTATGACGTGACTGAGAACACGAATAGCATTGTTCCTCTGCACGGACAGATCGTCGCATCGCTGGAGAACATTTCCAACGAAGAAGATCCTCACCGCGTTTCCATGGGTAACCGATAGCTTTCTGTCTTTTACGCGTTGCCACGTTCATAGCCCATGCCTACTAGAAAAGCTGCCCTCGATCGAGGATCGAGGTCGTACCGACCGCATTACTGCGTTACCACACTCATACGCGCTGGATATTGACCTTTGACCTTGACTTATGACCTCGACTTTCACTTCAGGCAAGCTATGGTCATGACCCACACACACAACAAGAACTCAAGTTCAAACAGAGTTTGACAAACATCAGATACAGTGGAAACAAACGGACAGACAGACAGACGGACGGACAGATGGACTGTACCGATTGCTTTATCGTCCCCGCTAAAGTGGTCGGTAATTACGTTATATGCCTATGTAGTACAGAGTGTACTATTAAACACATTTGGAGCAGGTGTCACAAAGTCCACCAGAAAGTAATGTTTTTGACGGGCATTACTGGGGTTATATAAATTAATTAATGCAAAACATTGTCTTTATTCATCGTCGCCGTTTGTCGATGCCGATTTTCGGACTAGACCAAATATAGGCCTACTATAATATTTGACTAGACTATTGTGTCTGTGTTGTGTGTGCGCGAAATGATTTTTGACAATAATTTATGCATTTCTACTACTAATGCACCATATGTTGTGCACGTCAAGTCATCTTTTCTGTCGATTCACCATTGCTATCCACCTTTTCCTCACTGTTTTACTCCTGGCTTAAACCTACCTGTTTTACAAATCCTGTTTACCTAAAGATGCCTTTTTTCGTCGGAGAGAAGGAGATATACACAACAGTGGCAGGCTACCATCCTGCTGGTCGCCTATAATTATATTATATTTTGAAACTAAATATATAAAAACAACATAATAAAACACAAGTGCAAGTAAGTGTGCAGAGTGCAACAGATAAGCCTGGGTAAAAGTCAACTGAGCATACATACAAACATACAACCTGTGAATAGTTACAATAGGATTTTATTTAATTTATTAACAAATGAAACAGTAGAATTGATAGATTTAATCTCTTCAGGCAGAGAATTCCATAAAGTACTGCCTTTTGTATTTTATTGATCGTCGACCCATAGATCTGGCTAATAAATCCACACGAAAACTGTCGTTAGTACACGTATTATAAGAAAGGAACATAATTGTTAGTGAAATAATTTAACAATGTAGCTGGTAACTTATTATGATAGTGGGTAAATTTGTGGACTAATTTTAATATCTGGCAGTTGTGCAAAACAGGACTAGGCAATGTTTTAAAATTAGCATACACCTCATCTGTGTATCTCGTAATACGTTTTGTAAAATCCTTCGTATTTTGTTAATAAGAATTGCTAACTTATTTATATACTTCATATGGGTGTATCTCGTGATACGTTTTGATAAATGGTAAATTTATATCCCATAAACCCAATGCTAGTGTACAAAAGCAAAATAAATCATTTTCAGGATATCTAAATTTAACGTATTTCATATCTTATAAAAGATACTGGTAAATTTAATGATTTATTGTAATCGATATGGTGTTGCCTGCTAAGATCAGAGTCAATATAAACCCCTAGATATTTATAAAAAAAACTCTATCGTCGTTTCGCTGTTACACGCGGTGTTGCGTGGTGTCGATTAGGAACCGGAGCCACAAAGTCAGTCCTGCTTTTGTCGAGCGAAGGACACGAAGAGGTTGAACAGCTGTTGAAGCAAGCCACGGTGCTAAGAGGACAGCTAGACTACGAAGAAATTCCCGCGTCGTCAACTCGTCGTGTAAGACTATTCGGTAAAATTTTCGGAAAGAAGAAAGAAAGACAGTCGCAGGAGCGTCATCGACAAGAGGAGAGACTGAGAGGTGCTCAGGAAGCACAGGAGAATCTTTATGACCAATTAGTCAAAGGTAAGTAAACTATTGACGACACTCCAAAATAAGTCCAGTTCGATCTTTGAATAGCGTAACATTCTGCCACTTTTCCTTTTTCCCTCCCATCGTGTTCACTCCCTTTTTCTCATGTCTCTCCGTGTTCATCGTCTACATGTTCTCTTCCATTCATTTCTTCTTGCTTCTTTCCTCAGAATCTCTCTTCGCCCCACGCCCCTTTCGCTTCTCCCGTTTCTTAGTTTTTTAGTCGTTGGTTTATGTGTAGGCCTATCTGTTGTGAATATTGTCTATCTTATCTCGGCATTTACATCGACGCAGACCTGTCGATGAGAGCGCACGTCCATCGAACAGTGTCGCGGTGCTTCGCTGCTCTCTGCCGATTGCGCCAGATCCGCCGAGCGGTGCCGATAGCCACATTCCAGATGCTCGCTAGTCGACCACGGTAATGCAGTTATTACTGGTCGGCATCCCAACCTACCTGGTGCGCCGATTGCAGTCGGTGCTCAATGCGGTGGCACGACTCATCTACCACCTGCGACCGCACGACCACATTACCGAAGCGTTGGCGACACTGCACTGGCTGCGCGTCCCAAAACGCGTGCAGTACAAGATCGCGGTGCTAACGTACAAAGTTCTGCACGACAGCGCACCACTATATCTGGCACCTCTTGTCGCCGTCGCTGACCTACCTGGTCGGCGTGCTCTGCGGTCAGCAAGTACCAGCCGCCTGATCATACCACCCATCAAACTGTCTACTGTCTACTGTTGGCAGCCGTACCTTTCCGGTTGCTGCAGCTCAAGTTTTGAACGGCCTGCCAGAGGCCGTCATCTCATCGTCATCACTGCAGTCTTTCCGGCGTCAACGAAAGACTCATCCTTTTCAACTATTCTCTGGCTGCTTGTCTGGCATCGTTATGCAGATTCTCTTAAAATACCCCCTAAAATAAATGAGGCGCAGAAAAGAGCACTCTGTTACCGTGTCTCCGCTCTCACTGATGTGAAGGCCTCTATGCCGCAGTGCGGTATACGCAGCAGCGGTGCGTTTATGCCGGGCGGGCTACACGCTGGGATTTGCCATGCATTTATCCACGACGAGGTTGTCGGCACTATCTGCATTTACCCACGCCGGCAGAGCCGCCGGCGTGGGTAGGGCATTTAATCGCGTCTGTCTGTTTGTCTGTTTGTGTTTGTCCGCGCTGTAAAAGGAAAACGGCTTGAGCTATCAACACCAAACTTGGTACACATGTACTCTATAGCAGTCGCTCGGCATGCTTTGATCCATAGCTCAAAAGGTCAAAGGTCAAGGTTACAAGGTACTAAAGCCGTCACGGCGCACAATTGCGAGTGACTATTGCGGCTGTCCCGTAACCTTGTGCTGTGCTACATGCGGCCGTTGCCGCGGCGTGGGTCTGAATGTCGATACGACTACCTAGTTCGTTATAGTTTCACTTTCTACTGTGCATGTGTAATTGTAAATAATCTGTGGATGCATCAGGGCAACGTCCTCCGACTGCTTCGTCCGAACCTTCCAGGCCTGGTCGACGAGAGAAAGGTGAACAGCGGCAGCAGCGAGAAAAACAAGAACAACGCGTGCCGTTTACAGCAACGACAACAACCATGTCGCCTCTGATGGAGGAGCTGCGACTCCGGCTTGCTCAGCGTGCTGCACGGACTCAGTCAAACTCGAGTGCGACTGGACAAGCTGCGCCTGACAACGAACGATACACCACCTGTCTCCTCGCCGGCGCACGGGCAGCACTTCCCACCCGTTAGTCATTCTCTAGATTTTTAGGCCGCATCGCCTGCCCGCAATGCGGCCTATTGCTGCAAACAGATGTCGCACGTAGCGTGGTATGTGTGTCTGTTTGTGTGTTGGGCACACGCATTATGCTGTGCAGAAATGGCTGAATCCATCGACGTGGCGTTTTGGGGGCCGACTCTTGTGAGTCCAAGGAACCATCTATTAGAAGGGGGTGAAGATCGGACGAATTCATTCGCATGCGCGAGTGGTGACAAGTCGGCGATGTGGCCTATTGTCAAATTACTTTAGACACTTGTTGCCACATGACGCATTTCTGTTACTCTGTCCGTTACTCTATCCGTCTTTGAAACTCACGGACTATCATCAAACTTTTCCAGTCACCTGGTGGTCCTGTTATTCGCGTAGACCAACAATGGAGGTCAGGAAAATTGATTACAAACAAATCCATTGGCGATCAACAAGAAGTGAACGGGAAAGCAATTAATACTCCCATTTATTCCCACTGTTATTATGTAATTCCCATTTCCATTCTCATTCCCGATTATTTTTAGATCGTACATTTTCATTTCCATGGAAATCGCGAGGGACCTATAGGACCTGTGGTATTATCACGAGTTGCTCATATGGGTAACGTCTGACCGGAAGATCGTGCGTTAAGTTGTAAAAAGCATGAACATATAAAATAAAACTGAAAACGACTAGGAAAGTTTAATACAATCCTGAAGATCATTTGCTCATTAAGTTTATTGGTCGTTTTCTTCTACATGTGAGAATTGAATTGCTTTGTCGAGTGTTTTTACGCGCATTTGAAGAAACACTGTTGTACAAATGAGCCGCTGTTAATGTACAACTTGAACATAGCATTTAACTGCCTTTTTATGACACGTTTCTGCGGCTGACCTGAGTCTGCCAATAGCCTTCGATGGTCAGCTTGACAATATTACCGACCGCGTTAGCCGGGAAGGTAAAGCAATCAGAAGCGTTCATTTGTCCGCCCGTTTGTTTCCACTGTATCTTTTGAACCGACTGACCTTTTGAACTTGAGTTTTGTGTGGGGTCATGACCAGAGCTCGCCTTGGATTGAAAGTCAAGGTCATATGTAAAGGTCAAAGGTCAATATCCAGCGCGTATGGGTTTAGTAACGCAGTAACGCTGTCGGTCTGACCTTGATCCAAAACAGTTTCTCTAGTAATCTTTTATGTCTTGTTTTTTGCATACGATACGATAGAGAATGGAAGTAGTTACATGCATATTTAATGTAGATCTGCTGTTTTGTTGCGCTGTTCACTGTACTGTGGCCACACGTAATTATTTTATTAGAACAATAAATGTCGCCAGAGTGCAGCGTGAAATTCCAAAACACACGAAGTTCGTTATGTAAGATGCATTTGTCTTCAGGCTACTAGTGTACAATTCTAACTACACGATCAAGATAACTATTTGTATTGTTGTAGAACGATTGATTTGGACTCGGTAAAGTGATATAATTAAAAGATGGCGGCTATTACTGCACGTGTAGGCTTGATGGGTGATACTGGCACTGTTATTGTGTAGACGACGACGAAGACGACGACGACGACGATGATGATGATGATGATGATGATGATCCCTACGCGTACAATATGAGACCACGTGTAAGTATTTGGCTATTTGTTTTCAATTACTGGTTAATGCAACGCATACAGGATTTATCATTTAGTATGCATTCTTTTTCACTTGTAGTGCGACGAACGTAAATATTATGGTAATATTGTCCCACAAAGCATTAGGTTTCGAGATGTTTGGAACATCATTGACCCGTCTTTGTAGATTTCTTGGAAAATGTGGATGAATTTTGGAGAAGGTTTTCGGTTGGTACAGGAACATTATTTCAGATTGTAGGGGTGGAGGGTGGTCCAGAGAATTGTGGTTGTGCGCTCCCGTTTTTTTTCAAATTTAAAACTATAGGGGCCTATGTTGGATTTGTGGAATAATTACGCTATGCAGTGAGCTATTTTGGAACGACTTTTACGTAGTTCATGAACCAGGGTGAAAATTGGTATCACAAAGAGGTAACACATATGAGACTTAGACTTAGTTCTTCGAAAAGTTAATTATGTCGAGTTTCCAAAAACGATACTCACGATGAAGTTTTGCACAGTGACGCACAGTGCCGAAAGACAAAAATGACCAGACTGGCCTCGAGACTAAAAAATTGGTTTCGTCCTCGGCATCGTAACATTAGCTTTGGCCTCTATCATGGCCTCGACCTTCTGACCTTGGGCTCGGGCTCGGCCTTTTTGAATTTAGGCATATCTGTGTTTCTTTTGAACAGATAAAGACCGACATTCGAATTACATATCTTTATTATAAAGCTGCAGATGTGCGTGATAAAATCTGTCCAGTTTGCAAGCGGCAGAACGATTCTGGTGGACGAGTTAGACCTATATCGGGAAACACAGAGCCAGGGAGACTCAAGCACCGTGGGACAAACTGCTCCTGACAACGAATACGTTTCCACGACCTCGATCACTGAAGGCGCTAGCGTCCAGACAGCACTTTCATCAGGTTAGTCATTCCCTAGTCTAGAGTCTAGTGTTTTTACCGCATGACGCCATGACAAGCGCGATAAGACATTGCTATTACTCTGTCCGTTTGTCACAGCCACGGCCTATCATCAAACCTTTTCCAGTCAGTCACCTGATAGTCATGTCATTTGTGTGGATCAGTAATTCAGGACAGGAATATGGACAGTTAAAGGCTCAAGGATGGACAACACATGACGCTCTACTGTTAAGTTATACACGTTTGGAAGTAAAAAAGTAAAAGAAAAGTGAAATTTTTAATATGACCCTAAACCTAGTTTCTCCGCTATTATTCATAACTGCAGGCAGACAATTTTTAACAGATTATAGTTAGCTTGCAATAATTCACTTATTGCGTAATTTGACATAATCTATTATCGATTAACGGTTTTCTTAATTTTCCATGCATATGCTCTGTCACTCTGTATGTCTCTGTTTTTATCTTTGTGTGTATATGTTTTTTCTACTTACTTATGGGCCATAGCCTAAAATGAAATGATTGATTGATTGATCGATCGATCGATCGATTGATTGGTTGATTGAAACCATTACACCGTTTGTTCTCTTAGTTTGTAAGAGTCTAATTGTTTTGTCGTGATTTCACTCGCGTATGGACAAAACTGATGTATATGGGTCGATAAAGAAACTTGAATGTGACGCGTAAGTGCGATTTTACGTTGTTTCTGCAGATGATGACACTTATCGGCCATTGACGTTTATGAATTTGTGGATAGACTCCGACGGTTAGTTTGACATATTCATCTGTTCTCTTGTGTTTTTTGCATATGAGGTATTTTGTTACTTGCATGCATATTAGATCTGCTGATTTTGTTGCTTGATTTACTGTACTATGGTCATGTCGTATGAGTATAATTGCGTGAAATCTTTAGACTGATGAAATTTATCGCGTAAGATCTATTCCTCTAAATCATCCTTATTCCTATTATTAGTCCAGTTAAATTTTGTTGTTGTCACGATAATTATTTCTATTGCTGCGAAATAGTTATTTGTAGCTGAAACCGGGTACTACCCGGACCAGGTTCCAAAATTCATTATCCGATTCCAAATCCGGGTAATAAATAAGTCTGCCATTAACTATAAAATGCCACAATATTTGGTCTGTATTTGCATCCGTTCCTCAATTTCACACAGCTTCATAAAGCACATTCGACTTTACAAAGTTCGTCGTGCGATGTTCGATAACACTGCTGCAGTACTGTATGCTCTAGCGCACAGCCTGCTCTCAACCTGTCAAGGATTTTGGGATCACTTACATTTTACCGCATTTTACTTGAGTAGTCACTAAAATGGAGTTTAACACCGGGTACGGGTACTCTAAGTGCAGGTAATTGCGCTGCAGATCACTGTTGCACATTTCCAAACCTCACTCAGTCCACTTTTGGACTGAGTGAGTTTTAGAGTGAGTTTCGACAAATAATGGCGATGGATGGTCGAAACGCACTCCAAAACTTTGGAGTGAGTTTCGACAAATAATGGCGATGGATGGTCGAAACTCACTCCAAAACTCACTCAGTCCAAAAGTGGACTGAGTGAGTTTTGGAAATGTGCTCTTCGATTAGGTCACCGTGATTAGGTCGTTAAAGTGGTATAATAAGTATACGTCGGCTCATACTGTAGGCTTGATGTGTGAACGAATGTTATTGTGTAGACGATCACGATGGTGAAGAATATTATTTGAGACCAGATGTACGTATTTGGCGTATTTGTTTTCAATTTTTACACGTATTATTTACGTTGTGTGATTTACCGCATAATACGCATATTTTCACATGGTGCGATGAATGTCCATAGTATTTTTGTCGCCCGCCAAGAGGAAGTTCGGAGGTGCTGGGAACATCATTAATCTGTATTTGCCAGCAGTATTTCTGGAAAGGTTGTGAGTGGATTTTCGTGACAATTGATAACACGTTCGCCTGTTACTGATCAGAATGTGAGAGTGGTCCAGACAAATTTCGGTTCTGCGCCCCTTTTCGAATTTCGAATTTTGTTGAATTTTGATAGATTCTGTTACGGGTTTTGGAACGATGGCTACGCTGTGCTCGGGTTTCATTATATGGGAAGAGCCCTGGGTTCATAAAAATTAGGGTATATACTTTTAATTTTACCGCCTGCACGCAGTACATATATGCGGCTTATTGCTACAGATCTCGAGAATACTGTTTTTGCTTACAAATGTAGGCTTATGTGGCTCTGTATTAAAGTATTATTGCTATTTCAGTCCGGTAAGGTTGCAAAGTATTGTGATCAGCGTTTCTGTTTGTTTGTCTGTTTGTTTTGTCTGTTTGTTGTCTGTCTGTCTGCTCGCATTTCTCAAAAACCACACGTCCAGATTTCACCAAATTTTTACATGTTATTTATGGCTGTGGTTCGATTCTGCGCTGATTGCAACACGATAGGCTTACATTATGTACTTCCGGTTTTGTGGATGACGTCATATTTGACATAATATATGCGTGTTGCGTGGTGGCTTAGCGGTAGGGCGTTGGACTTGCGATTTACAGGTCGCGAGTTCAATCCCGGCCGGTCCGCTTTCACGTAACATAGGTCAACTCAGCCTTGCATCTTTCCGGGGTCGCTAAATCGAGTTCCTGCTTCGGCTGGGGGTAAAGACGGGATTCTCACCTCTGTCGGGTGGCAGGTAACAACGTGTGATCCCATATGGCATGTGAGTTTCCCGTAGCGGTGAGGCAGAGTTTCTGCGAACTGCTATACACTTACTTGACTTTACTTTACAATGGGCCAGAATCGAATGACGACGCGTCTGTTTCGTCCAGTTCCGACTGCATCTTGTTGTTGTTGTTGAACGTCTTGACTTGTTGTGCAGACAGTGTATCAAAATCTGCCTCCAGTACGGGATACGCACGACAGCAATCGTAAGTGCATTGTTGTATTGTTTTCTGTCGTTAGAAATCAGTCTCAGAAGAACCAGTTCCTTCATAAACAGATAATCACCGACGATTTGTCGGCTGCCATTTGAACTGTACCGTCCGATATGAGGACTGAACAAAACTACTCATCTGTTACACGAGCTGTTAATTTACAAACGAGTGTTCTTGAAATTACTACAAACCACTGCAAAGTGTGTTATTCCCATAGGTCCTACGTTTATAATTGCCGCTATGGTTTGTCGATCATGCTTGATACCCATCGCGATATTTCTCGCTTCACTATTTCAAACAAGGTGTCGCCCTAATGGGACGTAACCGTACTGGCCCGCCGTGCAGTGTCGGCCGCCCTACCGC
>Ga0209780_1004558_pt1 | contig 10698 bp, 6 predicted proteins | sample WorMetexBAHAMAS2_FD_187384 | JGI IMG/M metagenome (GOLD analysis project Ga0209780, IMG submission 187384) | Marine gutless worms symbiont microbial communities from Max Planck institute for Marine Microbiology, Germany - Inanidrilus exumae... | ecosystem: Host-associated > Annelida > Digestive...
GCGACAACACAGTCCGAACTGATCACCACTCTCATCCACCATACCTCTGAGGTCAACACGCACGACAACACAGTCCGAACTGATCACCACTCTCATCCACCATACCTCTGAGGTCAACACGCACGACAACACAGTCCAAACTGATCACCACTCTCATCCACCATACCTCTGAGGTCAACACGCACGACAACACAGTCCAAACTATATTCTCTAGTGATAACTATTCTTTGCACTCAGGCTGTAGCTTTTCATAATGTTTTTAATTTGAAGTTTTTCTCAGTCTCCCGTGTTTCATTCTTTTTAATTTTTAGGTCGACTCCTCCTAGTCGACCTAATAAAGTGGGTCGCAAATGTCCGTCCGTCCGTCCACAAAAAGTTTCGTCGATTTCAATGAAAGTTAATACGTACTGTTGTTGAACTTAAAGCTCCCAAGTCCTGTTATATCACTCCTATCTTACGCTCTCTTCACTGGCTCAGGATCACTGAACGCATCGAATACAAGCTCCTCTCACTTACCTACAAAGTTCTCACAACTACCCAACCTCCATACCTTCATAAGCTCATCTCCACTCAACGTCCTCGCAGTACTCGCTCTTCATCCATCGTTACTCTTGTTCGGCCACCTTCATCATCCTCTCTCCTTTCGTTATGCTTCACCTTGTCTCTGGAATCAACTCCCTTTGTCTCTTTGTCAACCTCATTCTGGCACCAGTTCTTCCATTTCCTACTCACCTATTCCTTCACCCATCACTTCTTCCTCTTCTGATTCACCACTCTGCTCATCAATAGCTCCCTCTTTCACTCCAGGCTTAAAACCTACCTGTTTCACAAATCCTACCCCCATAGTTTCACTCCTTTCTACTAAACTGCCTCCATGGACTATTGCCTGGACCGTTTCTTCTGAGCTACTCTGTTTCTGTTTTTATTTTTTCCTTACTTTGGTTTCTGTGCCATGCGCTAGATGAAGCTAGCCATCTCGTTAGTTTTGAGCGCACCATATTGTATCGTATCGTACCACACAACCACAACCACACTGTCCACCTTCAACAAGACAGCTAGTGAGTTTTGTAACCTCCATCACAGCATCACACCTTTTAACCTTTAACCTTTCAAGCTTTTATTATTATTATTATTATTATTATTATTATTATTATTATTACCTCGTGGATACAAGCAGCAGTCAGAGCAACAGACACTAAACACGGCTCAACTCACGTTAGCTGGCACTCGCTGTTACAACTGAGCTCACATGCCATTTCTAAGATCAACTATCGATTGGATCAGATGCTAGAGTTCAGCTACCTGCACCGCCTCCGTACCCATACCATAAGTAACACATTAGCCACAACTTGGACCTACCTGATCATTGCTTGCGACATTTCTTCCATCTGAGCTGCAACTGTTTTGTCCTTCTGTGCTGGATCAGAGTCGAAGATAACTTGTGCACATGGATGCTTCCAGAGCTGTCACCATTCACAATGACAACAAGTCAGCAGCTGAATCATAACACTGCAAGACTTACTGACAGATGCACAACAACTCACTCTTATTATTATCAAATATATCATTTATTTGGTAATATTCTATGTGTAATTATTATAGACATATTGATGCTGAGACTACAAATTCACATTGTACCAATGAGAGACGGCATGCCACAATACAATAATAACAGAGTGCATGCTGATGATTATTATTGGAGTCTGTCAACAGTTTATCATTGTCAGAACCAACAGATAGAGACAAGAAGCCAATTTAGCTGACACACGTCGTTACCTCAAAATCTGGAAAAACTGGCAGAACTTCAACTGGTGTCACACCTGGCTTGCTGTAATGCTGTGTTATCTGCAACGCCATTAATTGTTACTTTACAGAAACAACTAGCATCTTCTCGACGTCGTCTGCAAACAGCTCATGTTTGCATCGTTATTATAACAAAATGACTGCAACCAACAAGTGACTACAGAAACTTGTTCAATCAATCAATCAAAGTATTTTAGAGTGGCCTAGAAACGACTGACAGAACAGATGTCTTTTCATCTTTCTGTGCGAGGTTGGCAGACGTCTCAGCGGAGATACATCGTCGGGAAGAGAATTTCAGATCAGTGGAGCAGCGACTGAAAAGGCTCGACTGCCGACGATGACTATTAGCAATGCGAGACGTCATGGAAGAAATTAATCAAACAATCAGTCCAAGCGGGTGCACCTGTTGATCACTGGTACTCTATTGGTCACCTTCATTTAGACACTACAAATCACACGGTGTCGTCCTTAATTTAATGCACGCTTCTTGCATATTCATGAGCCAAGTCATGCTAGACTGAACACGGTACACTTCACAGTCAACACAGCCTCCACCTACTATTCTACTACTGCAGCTGTCACTCACACACATCAAGCATTCACGTCCAAAACCAATGCAGTCTATGAGCGTAAGAAACTACACAGTGTGATACTGCTAATCAGTGTTAAACGTGCTCACAGGTTTCTTGACAAGTTCAAATGTTTCACTGATGGCATTCACTTGACTGTCTCGGTCCTTGTACAAGACGTCTTCTTTCAGCTGCTTCTTTATACTGTACCCCAACCTGTCATAGCACCAACAACACAATGTCACATATACAGTACAGTACAACAAATACAGCAACCACACGGCCGTAGAATGGGTTAGGGTTAGGTTAACCCTAACCCCAACCTGTCACAGCACCAACAACACAATGTCACATATACAGTACAGTACAACAAATACAGCAACCACACGGCCGTGGAATGCAATGAAAGCCACGCCCCTTGCTACAGGCGTCCTGCAGTGATCACATAAAGATAAGGCTGGCAACAAATAACTTGTAAGCACAAGCAATGTACGAATAAAAAACACACACTAAACTAGTGATGTTCACAAATATCCGGATAATTTATTATCAGGATAATAAATTATCTGCTTAATTGTCCATACCTGCCACCTTGTACTATTTAATAAGTAAAGTATTAAAACTATTAAGGATTAACCATCGGCCAAAAATTTAACAAAGCAACTGCATTCATGCATTTTCCCTAGTTTTTACCCGTACGACGCTAGCAATGTGCGGGTATTAGCCGTTGTTGTGTGTCTGTCTGACTCTCTGTCACACGCCGGTATTGTATCAAAACGGCTCAACATAGGATCACGCAAATAATGCCACGTGATAGCTCAGGGAATCGTTTTCTGACGCCAAGAGTTGTTGGTGGACGACACCCCCTTCTCCCCTGAAATTTCCGCTCAGTGACCCACCCCCTTTTAAACACCACAATTTTGACCAATATCCGCTCTTAGAGCCTCAAACGGGACAGCTGGCGAAAAAAGTTCAATTGGCACTTATAGTAAGTCGACCACGCGCTTTCCAACGAGCCACAGATGAACCGTGTACGTTACCCCTAAGTCCCCCAAATGGCGGCACAAAACGCGATTTTGCTGTTTTTGCCAGTAAAATCTAACTTCTGTCAAAAAAAGTCTGCTACAAAGTTTTTTTGTGTGAAAGCCTTCAGCTGCAAAGTTGTAGCTACATCATTCATCTCTCTAACGGTCCATAGACGGATTGCGGGCGACGTCCCCACCTACCTAAAATTTGCGCTCAAAGTGACGCACCCCTTCAGAAAACGCCAATTTCGACAGATTTCACTCAATAATGCCGCAGCCGTGACAGACAGCAAAAAAGTTCAATTATCACAAATAGGAAGTCAACAATGTGTATTCTATCGAGCCATAGATGAAACCTGTGCGTTACCCCTAAGTCCCCCATAGGGTGGCTCAAAACGAAAATGTTTACATTTGACGTTGCCTTTCATTTCTTCGTTGCAGGTAATCATAGACACTTCAAATTAAGTATGTCTGCTGAATATAGCATAATATAGCAAGTATAGCCTACAAATGACAAACCATCCATGAAGTGGGCGTGGTAACGTCATGTGACCCATTTCAAATGTTTAGTCCCCCTAAGATATCTCTGGAATGGCTTAAGCTAGACTGCTAGAGACTTCCAATTTGGTGTGCATGTTGATCATAGCAAGTCCCAGCTTACGGACAACAAATTATCCCTGAAAGGGGCATAGTCACTGTCGCGTGACCTCTTTAACTTTAGGAAAATAAGCGACAATATCTCGAAAATGGTACAGGATAGCCTCATAGTTTCTATTAAATTCGAATAGGAAGTCGTATACGCTCTATCGAATGGTTATGTTGCCTATGACCTTAGGTGACCCCTAACCACCTTAAACCACCTCAATTTCCACATACTGCATTGCCTTATGCATCGTCGTAATTTGTGACCGCAAAGACTACAAATTTGATGTAAAGGTTGAAAAGTCACAGCCACAACAAACCGTCCCTGATAGGGGCGTGGTCAGGTCATGTGACCCATTGAAAATCTCGGGGCTCCAATCATATCTCTGGAACAGCTGAACCTAAAGTCGTCAAATTTTGTACACTGGTAGGCTGTATTAATTCTTGCAACATGATGACATATCCCCAATAAAACGGGCGTGGTTATGGTCATGTGACTTGTTTTGAAATTTTGCCATTTGTCGTGATGCAGCGTGTCGCGAGTTCTGTCAGTGACAGCAGAGCTACTTGTCTTCAACAGTGTTATTGGAATGATTACAAATACGACGTCAAACACGTATAACGATTAACGATTCCAGGCGGGAACACCCCTAGCAGCTGGTAGTTGCTTTGCTTCCTACTACGTGATTGGTGACTTTCAGGTGGGAACACCCCTAGCAGCTGGTAGTTGCTTCCTAGTACGTGACTGGTGACTTTCAGGTTGGAACACCCCTAGCAGCTGGTAGTTGCTTTGCTTCCTACTACGTGATTGGTGACTTCCAGGTGGGAACACCCCTAGCAGCTGTTAGTTGCTTCCTACTACGTGATTGGTGACTTTTTGACGACGTAAGTAACTACGCATCGGGTCTGGATGGGTAGGCTACTATATGAACTACTGAACATCTCAGACATTTGCATTCTGCATACATCTGTATAGACCCAAGTCTTGGATAAGCTTCTGAATTTTCATTTTTGTGTTGCTTTTTCCCTTTTGGCCGACTGACTGTGCCACAGTAAATACGTCTGGCTGTCTGTCTTTAACGTTCGTGCATTGTGGCTAAACACCTCAACAGATCAAGCGGATGTTTGGGGTGCGTGGGCTACCCTCGACTCAACCACAGTCACATACAGTGACTGCGGGACACAAGGCGGTGCGTCCTCCTGTGAAGCTGCTACCTCCCATACACCCAAATAGGGGGAAGCTGCCCCAGTTAAACTTTGCACGGCAGTTACCAGCTGCCATGTTGGTACCCGGATAATGAACTGAAAATTTAGTATCTGGTAAATGGACATCAGGATGGTAACTTATCCGTTTTGAACATCGCTACTCTGAACTCAGATACTGAAACAATGCACCATAGAATGTGAATGCTAATATCTACATCCACCCAGCCAGGTAAAGCATCACATTACGACTGACTGCTGCAGAGTTTGCTCGGTGTATCTTGGAGAGAAAAAATAAACGACTAGAGATATCGCAACTTTGATGGTTGCAATGTAATGGCCGCCGAAGGGTGGGTCACAATAAGCAAACGGATCTCAGCCGTTTCTGCATCAAAGGTCACGAAAAGTAGGTGAACTTTTGGGGTACACATAGTAGATTGACACTACCATTTTTGTTTGTCGATGCAACGTTTCGTTCCTGAGATATGCGGTGTTGAGTGCGGAAGTCACAGAAAGTGGTCCAAAATTTGACGTTTTCTGTGCCCCAAATTTGGGCGAGGCCCAAAAATTTTGGGGGCATTTGTAAATCGACACCAATTCTGACCTACTGGCCAAGTTTGGTTAAGATCCCATGGCTGGTCTTTTATCTATGCTGAAAAAAAAATAAAAAAGTACAGTGGTAAAATATGAAGGAGCCATAATGAAATGACAAGGAGAATGGGACGGGACATGTTGATTGAATGGACAAGTGCATGGATTGTGAGCTGTAAGGTGTAAGACCTAAGTGGTAGCAGGCTAAAAAAACTTGGACTGAGGTCGCAGAATGTAGAAAAAGACTGTCAGATGCGACAACTGCACAGCGAAGGATGCTATGGACCATAGTAAACAGAGCAGCTAATTAAGGATAGTGTACATAGAATGTTTCCTGATACTGGCTCACACAGGATAAAGGAACGTTAAATGGCCTGTTGTGTTGCTGTTCGTTAGTATCTTGACATCATGATTATCCAGACATCTGCTAGACAAACAAACAGCCAGCCACTGAAACAGTCGGCCTCTCATTGGTGGCAGGCAGTTTGACAGCCCACTCAATGCTACAAATACAGACATTACCGAGCCTCAGCCATGTGAGCCGTCTGAGTGAAACGATTGTATTCCGTGGAGATGTATTCCGTCTTGCGCAGCCACGAGACGTTCTTGTTGTGATGTCGCGATCTGAACGACACATTCAACACACTCCATATCCTGCCACTGCAAAACTCTCATCATGCATGGATACAGGCAGTACAGAGACGATAGCAACGCCGTGGCAGGCTGCAGAGTGTGGCGGTAGATCAAGAAAGATGACACCGCTGGTTATATCTCCCTGACGGGGTCCGTGCTTTGACACTGTTTGTTTTGTGCCATGTATCCCCAACGTTTTCTTCCAGTATACTGGAAAAGGTCCCCTCAGCTGGAAGACAGAAGCAGGAAATGGCTGCTTGACCGTCAGTCTGTTCAGCGTCACTTTGTGCCTGCTGTAAAGCCTCAGAGTCAGCAGCAATTCAAATATGACAATGACAACAGCAGCCATAACACAGAGCTTCACACTGCAACCTCAAAACCACAAAAGATGACTTCCATCATCACTCACAGCCACGCACTGTACAGTCAAACAGGCTCATGAGCACGTAGCCAACATCTTCCACAGCAGCCAAGCAACCTCATCAGATGACGGATCATTTAAAACACACTGAAGGGCTGTACCTCGACGTTTAAAAATTACAGTTCAGATGAAGATGCTATGATGAAAGTACTGAACAGACCGCTTGGAGTCAGCAGGTACAGCGACTTCATCTTCCAACAACTGTTCATCTTCAGCATCCATGTAAACTGCCAACATACACAGACCGTAAAGCAGCTGCCTGCCACAGTCAGAGGCTCTGTGTCAAATATGAAATGCCTTACATCAGCTCTTCATAAAACATACAAAAATTTAGAAAAGGTCACATGACCCCAACCACACCCCATTTCAGGGTAGTTTACCATCAGCTGGCTACTACTTGCACGGTCTGTATACAACATTTGATACTGCAACAGAAACGAATATTTTGACAACAATTTTGAGATTTAGGTGGTAAATAAAAATGGGTAAGATCTGGCTGGTAATCAAACGTGAGTGATGCACATATGTCCGCAGACCTTCTCATCAAGTGACGCAACAGTCCAATAAAATCTACTCTAGATATGCACCGATATCAAAATGCGCCGATTATCGGTCGGCCAATAATCAGCGCCTAACAATTGGCCGATTACCGATTAATGCAAAACACTGATTTTGCTGTCTTGTTAAGGGCTCAAGAGCCTATGTTGCAAATACTCTACAGGGCAAAAATGGTCTTCACGCATTCGCAATAACTCCGCCGAAAATAAACCGATTTGGATGATTTGTTACAGCCGCAGTGAGATCGCTACTTAACAAAGCGGACTCGCAGAGACGAGTCGGAGGGAGCCGCGAAGTGCAAGCATGTACTCTCTCCGTTCGATTCACTCAACCACCCACAGAGCGCGCATTCTGCACTCTGCATACCTCGCAGCTGACCAACTTGTCACTCGCCAGTCTCTGAATTTACAGCGTTGTTACTGGCCCGCCTACACATACTGTAGGAGGGCCGGACTACGACTAGTAACGGTCGCGGGCGTCTGTCTTCTGTCGGCTTCGTCTGTAACGTAACTCACCAGGGGCAGGACGCGGCGGGCCAGTCGAGTTACGTCCCATTAGGGCGACACCTTGTTGTAACGACTTTGGACAGGAGGTGGTGGCGGGGGAGAAGTATACCCCGTGCAGGCCTTGGAATGTCGTACCCTTCGGAAGCACGGCACGCGTACGTGGGTCGTCACTTCGCCGCCCGTGTCCTTTTAGACGCCGCCCGATGGACGACCACCCACGCCGCCACTGTGCCGATCGACACACCAGGACTGGCGGCCCGGGCGCCCAGGTGGCTGGCGTGGATCTGACTTTAATGTTCCGAGGCGCTGAGTAATTCCCGTTTGGCGGCGGCGATGTCCTAGCGAACGTTGACACGTTGCACGCTGGTCACGTGAGACAATGGCTTCAGTGAAGCTGCTGTATTCTTGTAAAACTGTTTGATGTTGACTCCCGCGTGGATGTGTGGACCAGCGTGGCAGCTTTGTGAAGCTACGTCTATGATTATTATTATTATAAACGAGTATGGTTAAAGTGTCATAAAATCCTACGACTGCAAGAACACTTTACAACAGAAAGAACATGTTGGGAGTCAAGCATGATGCAGAATAACGACAGGAGAATCTACTGAGTAATCAGCGGCGCAGTCCACATAATTATGTGCGGCTGAGTAAAGATGAAACGATATCGCCGACAGGCCGCCGACCAGTGGCGGCGCTACACCAGGACGCGCCAGATCATATCACCTTGCTGTAAAGCTTACTGCCCTGACTGTCGCCCTGGCTCAGGTTACGTGAATCGAGTTTCGAATTTGTCAAATTCGAGTTGAGTTCCGAGTTGAAAACCAAAGCTTCGCATATTCGAACTTCGTTTAACATCCCTACCAACTGTGTAAACGACAATCGGCCGATACCAACATAATAATCGGCCGATACCGATTATCAGTGCATCTCTAATCTACTCCAGTCAGTCAGTGCATAGCACTTGTGGACGTACCATGCATTCTAACCAACTTTGGCAAAAATCTGGCAAAATTGGCTCAAGTTAGAGAGTAGACAATATTTATGGATGTCTTCTGCATGCTGCTGGAGTCTCTATGTCCATCAATACAGACGTATAAAACACATCCGAATTATTTACTATAGAAAAAACAGTAAGTCACATGAGTTAGAAATTCAGAAACAGTGGATTAATGCAGGTATATACTGACCATTATGATCAATCAGGTATGTATCAGGATTGATTAGGTCAATTGGAACTCCGAGATCATGTTCAGTAAGTAAATCAAACTTATAATTTCTTTCCAGTGACGTCTGGTTATACTGAACATACCTGAAGTCACACACACAGTCTTTCTTCATTCAGAATAAAAAAACTGCAATGTACAGATATCAAAACTCCACAAACCGCGAAAGACAATTTTGCACGAATATGGCCGCAGACCTTATCTATTTTTAACAACAATCAACAAAGCGTCATGGGATTTTTTTTGGTTGACTAAAAGCAATCACAGATGGTGAAGTGTGTTTACGTAATATGCATTTGCATATTCGCATTATCGCATAATATTATAGCAACTGGTTTGTTTACATCGCATAGCAACAACATTGTCAACAAACGGGCATAAGTTCGCATAACTTTAATCGATTTAACATTTTAATTTCCATTCCAAAACGGCATCGTCTTCAGTTGCGTAAACTAGCTAAAGTTTAGAACGAAAGACCTTCGCCCATATTAGTAGCCTGCATCATAGCTATTTATACATTTAGTGGCGGCCATATTGGTTGGTCCCCCTATTCGGTGGCTACACGTTAGTTGGCGAGTGCTGGCCCTGTGGGCAGTGGCAACTGCAGACAGGGGCGCGGCTTTAGCCACGCCCCATACACAGTGAGGAAGCAACAGGAATACAACCTCGCAATGGCGAGTTCGTCATTTTTACGCCATCGCTGGGGGTGATTCCCTTCGAATATCGCCATCAGTGATATATTGCTAAAAACTAGATTCGTTGGGCTAAATATCTGTCACAGAAAGTATCCGTGCCAGCTATCACGGCTGAAGCACTGTCAAACGAAACTTTCGAAATCGACGTTTTCTGAAGGGGTGCGTCACTTTGAACGCCAATTTCAGGTAGATGGGGACGTTGCCCGCAATAGATCTATGGACCGTTGGATAGGGAAATGATGTAGCTACAACTTTGGCAAAGTTGTAGATACATCGCTGCTACGTCGGCGAACCTGATGTTCATGTCATTGATTATTTCTTTTTCATTGTCTGCAGTCCCGTGTCGTTTGTCAGCTGCAAGCGCGAGCTTAATTCCAATGACCAGAGGAATCACATCAATTGCTGCTGACGTCTCTGCGCTAACGTCCTTGGTCACGCGTTCATATGTGTGAATTGATTGAAGTTTTACAGCACACACAATGACTGGACTTTGAACCCAGCTTCATCGGGTCGAAACAGACGCCCTCAGCTGCCCGTCTGGCGGCCGTTCAACGATTATGATCAAAGGCATTCATTGGTGGTCTGGTCGTTTATCCTACGCTCACTGCGTCGTTGGTTGTCAGGCCGAATAAAACAAACTATGTGTTTCTGCGTTGTATCGCTGGTGCTTGATTAAATGGGCAAGAATGAACCATCAAGATCGTGTTTATTTTGTGTGCGAATGATAAGCTTTTGTAAATGTGATAAATTAGCTGTGCCGTAGGCCTGATAACAAGAGAAAATGCTTAGCATGTTCGGGCTCCGGAACAAAAAATGTTCCGGTTCGATC
>Ga0209780_1004559_pt1 | contig 10698 bp, 6 predicted proteins | sample WorMetexBAHAMAS2_FD_187384 | JGI IMG/M metagenome (GOLD analysis project Ga0209780, IMG submission 187384) | Marine gutless worms symbiont microbial communities from Max Planck institute for Marine Microbiology, Germany - Inanidrilus exumae... | ecosystem: Host-associated > Annelida > Digestive...
TCCACATTCAAATCCGATTTCCCTTTACACAACACGTGTTGTGTAAAGGGAAATCGGATTTGAATGTGGAATTGGGGTAGCGGCGACGCCGACGTCCAGTGAGAGGCTGGAGTGGGCGGAGCCGCGCGAAATAGTATAGCGCATGAACGAATGCGACAATTGACTTGAGATAGCGAGTAGCGACGGACGCTGGGGAGGACGGCGCGTCGAGCGACGTCGCATGAAAGTGTTTTTCTTATAAATAAGTGTACAGTGTGAATAGAAAAAACTGATGTGTTACGTTCGGGAAAAGACAGCTACCTAAGGCAGAACGAGAAACACTAAACAATAAAGACAACCGCACACTGACGACGCACCGGCAACTACGACGAAGGCACCCGACCGACCATTGCTCCTCCCCGTTCCGTAACAGACCTATAACCTTGATATTCGAACTTTGCCCAGACTGTTTCAAGAAGAACCAACATGCCACATAGGCCTATCTAATTCAAAGGTCATATAGTTCAAAAGGACACAGACCTACACACCAGACACACATACATACACACACACACACTCATCCGATCCATTGCTATCTGTACCAGTAGTGATCAGTAGGCCTAACAAGATGCTGAGCTATCTCAGAGACCGCGCGACGCGCAATGTCAGTTGAAATTTTATCAATTGCTGCAAAACTATACAAGAAAACCCCACGAAAAGGCATGTAATACGTGAATGACCTTGAAGGTCACACACGGTCATCGGAATTGCCGCTGTTCGACAGACCGTATATCACTTGCTATTAGTGGTCTGTAATTAATAACAACGCCTCTATTTTTCACCCTCTTAGAGATATTACCAGTTTCACATTGCACGTGACTGCCTCTGACCGTGAGAAGTCCATCAGTTTCGATAAGACAGTTGAGCACGGGCCGTACGACGCTCATTGGTACGGCCGTGCTCTCGAGTACGGCCCATGAGCACGGGCCGTACTTATCGGTACGGTTTGTAATCACGAGCCGTAATCATGGGTACGGCCCGTGCTCATAGGTGCGACCCGTCCGGTCATGCGATGCGGCCTATCGTTGAATTACATTGACCAGTTGTAACTCATTTGCGATTTAATTATGTTATTTTTCTTACTGTGTCACAAAAAGGATCCCCGACTTTTTAGCTGTAACCTGAGCAAGTATTACCTGATTATAATATGTAATATTTTTGGCCGAAATCTTACATAGTTTGTAGGCAATCAAAAGGTGCTATGTTTCCCCACCTCACGTACTAGTTAGTGCTTCTGCGCCAACTTGCAACACTGAAAACACGGAAATTGTATCTTTTTGCTTAAACTTTGTAGTTGTTTTAGTAAACTTTATTCACCAAGTTAATTGGCAGCAAACAAGAAAAGAATAAATACAATAAATACAAACAAAAAAGAAAAAACAAATAATGTCTAAATTGCCACATGTTACACACTCTTAACATGAGCGAACAGACAAATTAAACTCATTACAGTTATATCGTCCTGCCACAGTTAAACCACACTTCATTCACATTCATGCACCAAACATTAAATAAAGTAGACGTGCTGCATGTCCGATTAACTGAGTTGCATGCAGCAGACCAAAATCTGCCTTTCCCGCCTAATCGAACCCTCCCTCTAAAGCAATACCAATACCAGGTAGGTTGTGATAATCTTTTCTAAATGCAGCACACCAAAACCTGCCTTGTCACTTGCTTACCTACTAATAACTATGGCGTCCTCTATTTCCCATTGTTTTAACATTACGGGGTGGCGCAAATACGCCCACTAGCGGATAAAATTTTCTACAGTAGTAAAGCTACTGTGCATATCTATTCACACACCAAATTTGAGCTTTCTATCTTAATTACTTCCTGACGTATGAGGGGGTCCCAAAAATCCAAGATTGCGTCGTGGTGATGCAAAAGCGCCACCTAGCGGAGAAAATTTTCATGTGTGTTAAAGCTCCTATGCATATCAATTCACATACCAAATTTCAGCTTGGATTTTCAAAATTTCAATTTTTCAACGGTCAAGAGGGCGGAACTGCACCACTATGCCAAATTGTGTTGAAATCGCTTCAACCGTTGCCACGATATAGCGATTTTTCGATATTTCAAGATGGCGGCCGCCGCCGTCTTGGATTATCGAAATTTGAAATTTTTAACGGTCACAGTCAAGAGGGTCGAACTGCATCACCGTGCCAATTTTCGTCGAAATCGTTCGAACCGCGGCCGAGATATGCGAGTTTCAGTATTATGCTAGTTTGGCTTGAAAATGCATATTCACGCCCCTTTGGGGTTTTTGGGCACATTCCCCCAAATGATGTCACTAGTCGTCCTAACCCCAAAATGGACCATCCTTGGGCTAAACCACGTCATTTGAGCCATAAACCGCGAATATTTTCCTATTGATTTTGAATGGGCCTTACAAGAGTCCTCTACATGTATTTCCCATTGTTCCCATTGATTTAACATTACGGGGCCCCCAGAAATGTTTTTTGGGGTTATAAATATGGTGGGGGTAAATATTTCAAATCTAAGTAGCCTATAGCAATCAGCGTAAGACGCTCTATTTGCTGGTATAATTTTTATGCAAAATCGGTTCCGTGGTTTGGGAGGAGTAGTTACACATATATACATACACAGGGAATTTGGTCATTGCGGCTATCAAACCTGCATCGCAGTTTTTGACAAAAAGGACCAAGAAAGGGTGCATAGCATTTAGGCGTCTGTTGTACATATCTGTGTTTACCAAATTTGTAATGGTGTCAAGCGTTGTGTCAAGAATCGCAGTTATCCTTCGTCGTGAAACTAAGAGAACAGAATAGGCCTATGACACGATATGATACGATACGCTATATTTACGTGCGCTCAAAAGCTGACGCGATGGCCAACTTATTCTGGCGCACGGATTACTGCGATATCTTTGTGAGAGTTTGCGCTGCAATAACGTGTTTGACTGCAGATAACATTTTCTGAGATAGTAACTTTAGTTACTATCTTAGAAAATGTTAGCTACAGTCCAACACGTTGTTGCAGCACGAACTCTCAGTCTCAACTTCATTTCGTCTGAGCTATGGCCCCCAACAGCCCAGAAATGAAACCCAACGATGTAAGATTTAGGGAGTCATACAGCAGCGTGAGTATAAGTCGTGGGTCATCGGACTAAAGAAATGAAGCAACAGTTGGTTAAGTCCGGCAAAGTAATAATGACGGCATCTAAGTGAAAAGATGCTAATTCCATCTTTCTGCATCTTGAATGTGGTGCAGAAGCACTAGCTAATAAACCGGCTTATGATGTCCAAATTTCTATGTAATATTTTTGCCAAAATTATTCAGATCGGATAATGCTTTCTCAAGTTAAAGCTAAAAACGTTGGGGACTTTTTTCAGGACACAGCGTATATTATTTGCCATTATGCTACCACTTGGTAAATGAACATTATTATTTTGCTGTCAAAACATTAATTCGTTTTCGTACTACAAGTCCATTGCTGCTAATACGAATCATGGTTGGACAAGTGGGCTGAAGTACGGAACGTTGATGTCGTTTATATCGTACGTACTCGCCGCGGTGATGGATTAATTGAACGGTCCTTCCTTAGCAGCTTGCTGCCGCCTCCGGTCCGGACGCAAGTGCAGTGCAGCAGCAGCCAGGCGCCGTATGACGTACGGGAAGTGTAGTCCCACGCGAGCGACAGCGGACGAGTGGCAGATAGATGGAAAAGACGTGACGACGTCATGGCGGCGACGATCGTCGTCCGAGCTGCTCTGGTATCGCTCATCTCCGTCTTCATTCATCCACTCGGACTTTCCGCTCACGCCAGCGCACACTGTCTGCAGGTATACTTCACATTCAGCACTTACACTCGTTATAATAATCACAACAACAACAAACGGTCAAAGAATTTTGACGAAAAGCCGCATCGCATGTAGGCCTACATGTAGGCCTAGTGCCGTTATTGAAGATTGAAAGATCCCTTTGCTGTATGCCGTTATTTGCGATATAATGATCGTTTTGCTGTGCACACCGCAGCAGAGACTCCCAATGCTTTTTCATGGGCCGTACAACCCCAAAATTGCCCCTTCCCGTGAAGGGATCTCGACCCCCCCCGTCTAACACATGATTCCTTGGGCCCGCTCAAACCGCATCTCGATTGGTTCAACCGTTTTTGCAGGGCTCACGAACATGACCAACAGACAGACATACACCGTACAGACCACGCTACTCCATCTGTTGCAATATGTTTCGTCTATGCAATGCATGCTATGGGGCTTTACAATAATAAAGTGCACATTTGTATAGTGTAAAATATGAAGTCCCCAAATGCGCTGGTCCCATTAAGCGGCGATAACGTCGCAGCATGCCGCACGGCCCCGCTCGGCACAATGGATTCGGTGTGAACGCAGCTTTATTTATCACGTGAGTCCGTTATCGTCTGGGACAAGTGCATGTGAACAAAATTATTGTTTTAATATGTTTGACAGACTCCGATCGACATCCGATACTCATCAGGCGTTCGAACCGATCAGATTTCCGGTAGTCGAATTGAATACTTACCATTTCCTGGCGGTTTTACTATCGCACCCGGGTAACTGTGACGAGCTTATGATTTACTTGAATTTTGTATATCTTGGCGGTATACATGTATCGACAACTTTTATTATTAGTTTGCCATGAAATCACTCGCGTTTAAATTTAGTACTAATTTGTTAAAGGTAACGTACGCTATTCTATAGACAATCTTTAGATATTTTGCACATGATTTCTGCAAATAACAAAATTCTTTTTTCCCATAGAGTACCAAAATAAATCCGTTTTCCGGCTTACATGTAAAGTAAATACTAAGCGTGATTTTTGTGTTGCACTCTTATCGCAGTGAATGAATAGTATTAAGTATAAGTAAGTAAGTAAGTAAGTAAGAAAGTAAGAAAGTAAAACATTTATAAAGCGTTGTAATTATTTCAGTTTAAATGAATCAGGGGCGCTAGTTAACTGCTATTAATCGTTAAAAGCAAGCTGAAATAAATTGGTTTTCAGATGTTTTCGGGATGATGAATCCACGGTTTGGGATGAACGAACGGAGGTAGGAAGAGAGCTCAAGGTCGTTGGTGTTGCAATATAGAATGAGCGCCGATTGAGCGGGGACCGAAGGACAGATTAGTGCAAGGAACGTTCAGATTGCCGAAACAACGTGAACCATGAGTTGTGGTTGATAGCTCAGCGTAATACCGCTATTTATGGCCCTTCTTGCAGTATGACAGTAGGCTACGCTGTCATTGTTCACGAATTCCGAAGTCGGAAATCATCGACTCACGAGTCACGAGTCCGGCACACAGTAATTCCTATCTCTGCATTCATTCATCATGCAAAGCTTCTTTCGGGATGTAAAAATAGCCGCACAGCAGCGGCCCTAAAGACTTTCCACCGTCACTTGATTGCCGTAACTCGCGAGCACAGTGCAGAATTACGGCTCAATTGCCATACCATGTAGGGATTAACGCTATATGAGCCACATTTTGCTGTTATTCCTGGCAAGTTTCCAAGCAGTCCAGCGAAAACAAAACAAAATAAGATCTTGTTATTGCTAATAATTTTTTTCCGCGCGACCCTATGCTAGCGCGGTATATGCTGCCATGGTGTGTCTGTCTGTCCGTCTGTTTGTCTGTCACAAGTCGGAGTTCTACATATAGACAACGTTACGTGACCCATTTTACATTTTGCGATCCCAAATGATATCTCTGGAACGGCTAAAGCCAGTGTCGTCAAATTTTGCACACAGATAGACTGTATCATATCATAGCTTAAGGATGACAAACCACACTAAAACGGGCGTGGTCGGGGTCACTTGAGCTTTTTTTTAAATTTTTCCCAATCATATCTTTGAAAATGATGAAGCTAGGCACTTCAAATTTTGTTTGCTGATTAATACACAGGAGTACTAACGCACGCACGACATATTACCCACGAAAGGGATGTGTGACCTCTTTAAGTTTTGGTAAATAAGTGATAAATTGATAATATCTCGTTAGCGGTGCAAGATAGAGACATAGTTGCAGTGGAACACTAATAGGAAATCCTATGGTACCTATCGAATGACACCATTGCCAGTACCCTTGAATGATCTTGTAGTTGTAGGTCACTTTTGCTGTTTGAAACCTTTCTAACTCCCATACCTCGTGAAACATAGCACGAATTTACTAACATTGCGCGACACTCGGTCCCTATGCAGTAGCAGAGCTTCTTGTTACTGTATGTCATCGTTAAAACTGCAGCTTCCATAACATTTGTTCAGGATTTGGTTTACTATACGATACGATACCGTAGATTAACGTGCGCTTAAAAGCTGACGAGATGGCCAGCTTAATCTAGCGCATGGCCCAGAAACGAAATAATAAGGAAAAAATAAAAACAAAAACCGAATAGCTCAGAAGAAACGGTGCAGGCAAAAGTCCGTGGAGGCAGAAACAAAGTAGAACGTACATGTAGCACTTCATACATAACATAAGTCGCCAATGATGACAACAAAATGCTCAGCTGTCACAGAGGGACCATGCTACGCTCCGTGCCAATTGAAAATCTTGTTAATTTGAGGTTATATGACTGTTGATAACGATAGTCTGTGAAACTTTTAACAGTGATAGCCAGTTTTTGCACAATTTTACGAGACATTGCTCTTGAAAAGCTATGCAATAAATGAAAAACCTTGAAAGTCACTCAAGGTCACTGCCTTCACGGACTTTTACCCTCACCTTTTCTTCTGAGCTAATCGGTATTTGTTTCTAGTTTTCCTAATTTTTTTGTTTCTATGCCGTGCGCTAGACTTAGCTGGCCATTTCGTCAGCTTTTGAGCGCACGTAAATATATCGTATCGTATCGTAAGGTCAAAGGAACTAACGGATGTATTTGATAGGCCGTATATCAGCTCTCTTTCTTGTACCGTTTCTGAAACATTACCGTTTCTTTAGCATTATATGCGTACGCGACTGTCTGTGACCTTAAGCAGTCCTTCGGTCTGGTTGTGGCAGTTACTATTAGCTCGGCTCGCTTATCTAAAATTATCTCAGATACCGTAATGAAAATATCAATGTCTGCATGTTTTGCCGTTGACTGCTTGGTTCTGTTATTTAGGCACAGCCTGCACATTGAGTTTCGGTCCCATTCTGCATCCGGTCTGATATTTCTGGCGGAGAATCCGGACGTGGCGGACATGGTCAGCGCCTATCTCCGCAAGGGTCAACTGGCGTTCGCAAGACGCTGCAGAACCGGCCTTGCGTTCGAGGTGTACCGGAAAAAGTTCAACGACAATAAATGGCATGCGGTATGTCCAACTACAGACTGAGCTCAAAACTGTTAGATTCAACGCTGTCTGCAGACACCACGGTAAACGCCGTAACGTTTGGCTTCTGAGTTTATTAGACCTGGCCTTCTCAAGAAAGCACAGACCAAAACTGCCGTTTGTGTGTACATTATTTTGATAACCGTGAGTAAGAGTGAGATGATGTAGTATAATTTGCCAGTAACGCTCAACAAAGTATCTACTGCTGCACACGTCAGCTGCTGCCTGTGCAACCATGCTGCCGTATCGCATATAATAATAGTAATAATAATAATAATAATAATAACACCACCAACAACAACAACAACAACAACCTAGTCCTTTCCAGAGCTCAGTGTGATGTGGATAAAGCCAGACTTCTTGCTGCGGCATCCCCGCACTCTGGTGACTGGCTACACGCACCACCAATAAGTTACTGCTGTGGGACTGTCAGACGAGGCTATCAGGGTAGCAGTGGCACACAGGTTAGGCTGCAAAGCCTGTGAACCACACACGTGCGCCTGTGGTAAAGCAGTGGATGCACGAGGACTTCATCGGCTATCCTGCTGCAGAAGCGCTCCCAGACAACAGCGTCATAGCCATCTGAATGACATCATATGGAGAGCGATTAAGCCAGCTCAGATGCCACCAGTTAAAGCAGCAGTGAGCCTGATTTACGATGACAACAAACGCCCAGATGGGGACCACTCTCCTGCCATGGGCCAGAGGAAAACTCATGGCTTGGGATGTGACAGTCCTGTTGCCTATGTGGGACTCCGCAGACTGTCACATCCCAAGCCATGAGTTTTCCTCTGGCCCATAGCAGAAGAGTGGTCCCCATCTGGGCGTTTGTTGTCATCGCGAATCAGGCTCACTGCTGCTTTAACTGGTGGCATCTGAGCTTGCTTAATCGCTCTCCATATGATGTCATTCAGATGGCTATGACGCTGTTGTCTGGGAGCGCTTCTGCGGCAGGATAGCCGATGAAGTCCTCGTGCATCCACTGCTTTACCACAGGCGCACGTGTGTGGTTCACAGGCTTTGCAACCTAACCTGTGTGCCACTGCTACCCTGATAGCCTCGTCTGACAGTCTCAGTCCAACTATGCGTAGACAATATGCGGAGTCCCACATAGGCAGCACAGCAACCAAGCCAGGTGCAGCAGCCCTAAAGACAGCACAGAACAAGATTAACAAGTATACCAAAGTGGCAAACTGGCCAGTACTCACATCTTCTACCCATTTGCCGTGGGGACAGCTGGTACATGGCACGACATGGCCATTGAGCTGACACAAGAAATTGGCAGGCGCATCACAACGATCACAGAGGACATCAGGGAAACAACATTTCTTTTTCAACGCCTATCCATAGCTGTCCAAATAATACTATCATTATGCACATTCTGTTGTTCATGAACGCCATGTTTAATGCGCTACGTACAGTTGTCTCGTTTTATTTGGCACACAAAACGGACGGCTATACCATTATTAAATTGGTTAGTTCGAGCACGGGACTATGTGAAATTAGTTTGAGAATTCGTTGGCATCAACTAAACTATATATAGCAGTGTTGTTGGCCATTTATCGGTCTGTTACTTGTATGTAGTTTACTACTCGTCATAGCGGAGAACGTGCAGAAATGCCGTCAGCGACATTGTGTCTGTTCTGGGTGCGTGCAGTTGACGTACTATCACGGAGATGACGGTGGCCAGCTGCTGGTGGACGGCAAGAAGCCTTTCCGGCACTACCACATCGGCCCTTGTACCAGCTTCACGTCTGTCATGTTCGGCGGAATGACGGTCCAGATGTCTGCTGGAGGACTGACGGTCAGTGCGCATCTCGGCTCTTTGACGGCGCTTTCAACACAGTTTAGACTACCTTCCTCATTGATGGTTGTCATTCATCAAACAAATTAATATTTTCTGCAAGCCGCATGTTGTGTTCGCCAGTGAGAACAAAATGCAGTCGGAGACGGCAGACTTCCTCCCGGTGCCGCCATCTGGTGAAGTTGGCGAAACATATCGTCGTGCTTGATTTTGGCCCACTGGCCCAATTACGTGAAGACATGACGTCACCCACAAAACTAAAAGTACATTACGTAGTATTGCACTGTCGTCGGAGGAGGAGGACCAACACACGACCACAGGTAGCATGCAGGCTACATGAAATTTGGTGAAATTTGGAATGTGGCTTTAGAGATATGCTTAATTTGGCAAAGAGTCAAGAGATAATTTTTATTGAACAAAGGCGGAAAACAAAATACCCGGTGCCCGATGCAATCTCATTACTCCAGTGGGTACAAACAATCCGATTTCTAGGTGTCACTTGGCGACCGATATGGAAGAAAAGCAAACTGAATTATAAACAAAAATAAACAACACGCAGATAATGCTGACATCACTCAGTCGCAGGTAAGTGACACTAAGCATCATCGAAGGCAGGAAGTAAACTGCTTGTGCACAGATAGCGGACCCCTTCCAGCCGAATACTGTGTTGTGGGCATTTCACACAATATAGTCATTCAGTGCAAATTGAAATTTGCTAATCTGTGTTTAAAAATAGAAACATTATCGCTAAGAACGACTGTTTTTGCTAAAGAGTTCCAAACGTCGATGACAGGATTAGCAAAGACCGTTTTTCTTGCATCGATACTATAGTGGATTTTATATAATTTCAAACATCCCTTCTAGTTCTAGGAGACTGCTGGACACAAAAATTCTGTTATCCGTGCCAATTAGACCATATAGGTATTTATAACAACGAATCAAATCACATGCATGTCTCGCTTGACTGATTGTAATTTTATTCTACGAATGTTATATCATAATGCATATTAATCAACTTTTTATAGCCTCGAAGAGCCTATCATGAAAATACTCTATGGGGCAAAAGAACGGCCTTCACGCGTTCGGCTATAACTCCGCCGAAAGTGAACCGAATTGGATGAAATCTGGTACATTGTGAGCCAAATGCTGGGGATGGCTCTGGCGGATTTTAGGCGCGATCCACGCAGTAGCGGGGACGCTGAATTCGCGGGAGTGGAAAACGCGGGAGTGGAAATCGTGGCACCATAATGCAGGGGTGGAAATCGCGGGAGTGGAATTCTCGGCACCAAACAGCAGGGTTGGAAAACGCGGGAGTGGAAATCTCGGGAGAAGAAAAGTATGGAAAGCGAAGCGATAATTATTGCGGACTGCATTGACTGAAAATCGCGTAATAGTAGTAACGTTTGATGAAAGACGAGCAAATTATTCGAACGTATGCTGGACAAAGCCGGGCTGCGTAGACTTCTTAGATGCCGTGGTTCCATTTTGCGCAGGCAGTTGTTAAGCGCATGAAGAAAGTGGGACTGACTGATGCCTACGCGAACGAAGAGAGCAC
>Ga0209780_1004560_pt1 | contig 10697 bp, 7 predicted proteins | sample WorMetexBAHAMAS2_FD_187384 | JGI IMG/M metagenome (GOLD analysis project Ga0209780, IMG submission 187384) | Marine gutless worms symbiont microbial communities from Max Planck institute for Marine Microbiology, Germany - Inanidrilus exumae... | ecosystem: Host-associated > Annelida > Digestive...
TAGGGGAAGGGAAGACCAAGTTCGTGTTTTGTTACGATCGGTGGAGGGATGTGGAAGTAACGGTCAAATTCTACAGAGGGCTCGCTATGTATCATAGCATAAAATGCCTAGAAATAGCAATGATTTCGAGCAGCAGCACTAGCCTAGTTGGTAAGACGACGGGACGTGAATGCTGGTATGAATTTTGCTGCCTGGGTTCAACTGCAGGTCAAGACTTAATTTTACAAGTCAAGACTTAATTTTCTAAAAATAATTTCTTTATATATTTTTAAAAACTTTTAAAACTTAATAATAGGCTTAAGAGTTAGGTTAGGACTAGTTTAAGACTATTTTGTTTTATACCGCCTGAGTCAAGTTGACTGCAAGCGTTTGTCGAGTTGGCCACACTCGTGTGCCGGGATATCTAATCAGCTTTCACGGGGAGTTGTGCTCTCTCAGAGTACTTTCCATCTAATTGCCAAATTGGTTTATTTATAGTATACATTCTGTATTAGATGCGTGGTGTTGTAGCTCAAAACTTTGCAGTCAGCCCATGATAAACTGGAAAAGCAGCATTGCAGCCTACAAGCTCGAATCACTAATCTTCAGGTTTGTTTAGGAATCAAATTATAATGCCTTATCTTTTATCGAGATTAGTCTGTGCACTGGATTTATGCCAACTTCGAAAGGTAGTTATTTTTTGTGTGCTGTAAATTGTGTGGAGATGGTGTAGGTAATATTGTTGAGGAGAACCCTAACGTCATCTTTCTAATGGAAATGCAGTGGCTGCTGTTAGCAAGGCCATGCAGGCAGTAAAACTTTGCTCCAACAAAATCCTCCAGTTCTTAACTAATATGGGTTGACCTCAACGAGGTTTAATATTCTATAACTGGAGTTATCGTGGCCCGTTTAAACTGTCGCCAATCGCCAACAAACCACGCCCAGTATTCCACCTTGTTCCGCACTCCCATTGGCCACAGTCGCAGATACATATATAGTATACTACTCCACATGTCAATCAACGTAAATGTAAACATGAAACAGTTGGATTTGTTTGGCAGTAAATTGTGTGAAGAGACAATTTAAAGGTTGCAGAAAGACGTTTCATCTGTAAGTACATCGTCGAGGAGTGTCATCATCATCAATGGCGAGATTTAATATTCTATAAACTGGCGACACTTCAGGCTGCAGCCCATAGTAGTCCAAGCTCGCTCCGTACATTATATATCTCGATGGTTGACCTGCATAGTGGCTATAAAATGATTGTGCTTGTGTGTGTGCATGTGTGTGTGTTTGTGCATGTTGTCAAAATAAATTGATTACTTTTCAGATCGGGGATGTTGATCACTGAAGTAAATTTTTAGTTGACAGCAACGTTATGGTTCATTCTTTTAATAGACAAAGGTGTTAATGGTGATGCTAAAGATTATGTGTCTGCCGGCAGCTTTCGGGAAACTCGTCAGCATTTATTGTGAGATTAATGTACTGCGGCTTGTCTAATTTGTGTATGCAGCATACAGTCATAACATTTTGTGTTAACACTGCCATAATGGTAGAGTTAAAACAGTGATTTGTCTTTGTGTTTGGACACATGATAGCGAAAAAACGAGTTCTCTGGACGAGTGTCACACGAAAGAACTGACATTGATGCTGCACAAACAAAGTCTGCGGCCAGTGCTAAAGTGACAGCATCAGCTTTTAGTAAACCTAAGATGAAGTCAGCAAAGGTATTACTAAATGCAATTTAACAAAGTCGTGTAATCATTTCGGTCCATCTCTTTTACCAGAAAATCTTTGGCATTTGATATATTCGATACATGATAATGTTGTCGGTAATTAATGTTACTTTAATGTAGTTCTGTGTGTTCCATTTTATACTAATTTAGTGAAGCACTTTGATAAAAACAACAGCATAGTAAAACGGTGGTAACAATTTGGCATCCACTGTTGTACAGCTTGCTGTTTGCACTTTGGTTGTGGAAGCTACTGTATGCATATGCATACAGCAGTGTTGGAATACTTTTATATTTAAAAATATTACAGTTATTGTTGTATTGAAATTTCAGTCTGCTTGTCCAGCCGTGTATGAGATGCTTACAACCATGCTGGATTGGGTTTGTGAGTCGTGTCTCAGTCAAAACTGTACCGAGTCATCAGCCCAAGTGCAGGATAGGTGTTTAAAGGTCGGTATTTTATCATGAATGATGATATAATAAAGAATACACATTTGAGTTAGTTAGTTAGTTGGAGTTTAACGTCCCCTTTCAGCACAGTTATGGCTATATCAGAGACAAACACATGCGAATGTTTATGGTGCTGTCACCATGGCTTAGCCATATCAAGAGCTCACCCAATCCATTTGATGAATGCAGACTCGTCACTAGATGGCCGTTGACCCTTTCACCATGCCCAACGATGATGTTGGCTTGTAGGCTGCTACCATTCACACCCACCGTCGCCATTTATTATTATTATTATTGAAGTTTTGGCCGAATGATGATAGTGGCTGTTGTGATACATTTAACTGCCCATGATGGGATTTGATTCTTGACTTGACTATTGCTAAAGTGGCTATATATGGATTCTCTCTCTTGTCTTGGCTTTTGTTTACTTCCAGAGTTACACTAGTTTAGTCCGTGAACCCAGTGGTCCACTGTGAGTAAAATATCTGGAGTATTACTGGAGTGGCAGTTTTACAAGCCATTTTTCCTTCCTGTCACCCAAGCAATGGCATAAATGGACTGTAGGATTTCTGTGACTTACTGACTGATAATATTAGCTGCTGGTAGTTAATGATTTGTTTTTGTGTTCGTGCCATTTAATGATAAATAGTGTTATGTTGAGGTTATGCGAACATGCCAAAAATGCATTTATTACTAGCACATGACATGCATTGGTCGATATTAATAATTTCTGACGTGAAAATTGTTCCTTTCCAGATCCAGCGTCCTGTAGAGAGGAAGGGGAGGTGGGTAAAGTGGAACTAGTGGTTTGTAGTGCAGCTTGGTTCAGTTTGTCAGCTCAGTAATGCAGTTAGCAATCATTTGCAGAGAATAACATAACAAATATGTTTGTAAACCCAGTGATGTACTGACAGATTAAAAAAGTTAGAGGAAAACGGCACTTAAACAGAGGTAGACCTCATCTTCAGTTGATCCACCAAATACAGTGACTCTTGATAGAAGGACACGCATCCTTGACGCCAGCTGTCCGGTGCCAGTACCCGTAGACATGTAATGAACCCGCTAAATAAGCTAGTTACTGGTACTTCCTCGCAGCAGCAGCTGTGGTAGCCTGCATGCAGCGACAAGCCACGCTAGCCTGCTAAGTCTATGTCACGTGACCCGCAGGCCATCGCTTGCACTTTGAAAGCCAGCGATGCTCTCAGAAACGTCATAATCTCGGACGACACGTCCGTGTTAAGCTGGCATAAAAGTGCTTACGAAATCACGAGCGATACAGCTCGTGGAGCTTCAGAGAGCTAAGGAGCTCACTAATAAAACAAACAAGCCCAGCGGTGTTATGCTATACGAGCCAGAGCTAGCGCCGCTCTAGGTAAATGGCGCAAAAGTAAACTAGTGGCCCCTAGAGGAGCTGGAAAGGAATTACATTGTTCCCGCTAATAGTAGGATACCCGTTAGCCTAGTCCTCCATCTACGAGCTGTTATCCCCCCTCATAAAGACACTGCAAGCCGTCGTTTTCTTGCTTCGCTAACCCATCGCCCGGCATAGCTCACGATCCATCATGGGTAATCGGATCCTGCACAGTGCTGAAGAGCCAGACAACCTGCGAGCAACTACCGGTACTGTCGTGGTCCCCACGAAAAGAGAATGATGCTGCGCTCGCAGTAGCAGCTAGACCTGTTCAGCAGTACGAGCCCACGGCACATCACAGAAATACAAAAAATAATAATAGGGATGGATCAACACTGGAAGGTCGTTGATCTTGTCACACGTGTGTGCAGGTTCTGCCATGTTTACTGGAAGTGATGCGCAACATGCCGTCACGTGACTCTGCTACCAGCCTTGTCTGTCTTCAGTTCATCTACTGGTCGATGCAGCAGCTCAACACTTCTGCACATGCCTCGCAGGTGTGACAGATCTCGACCTTGTCTGAAGGACGTGTCTGATAGCACTTACAAGAATATTTTGTTATCCGCATTGTGTAAAGTGCAGCCAGTGTATGCTAGTCACTGTGCGAAAAATCATCACCCGTTTGTAGAACAGCAACTTAAACTGTAGATCTGTCTTTTTTATTTATTTCGTTATTTAAACTCTAATCTTTGAGACATGCTAACGGTAATCAGCAAAGTTGTTGTGAACATTCGTTGCGTGGGTACTACTTTATACTAATAATGCAAGCCTTATTTAGGGGGGACTTTGTATAATTTTTTCAGAAAGCAAAAATCCCAAATTTCACATAGATTTCATAAAGACCTTCAATTAACGTCAGGCGGGATTTAAGTTCATTAATTGTTAACGTTCTGGTTGTATTTTTCAAACTCAGCTTAACGTGAGCACGTTGGTTTGTCAACACAGTATGCTTGATGGTAACCTCAGAATAGTGGGTGGAACAGACAGACATGGACAGAAAGTCTGTAATAAATATCACACAATGATAGCTCTGCTGTTTTGACAAGTGATGAAAGTAATGGTGGTAGTTCATGGCTCCCTGCTTTGTATTTTAAAATGAAATCGTTTTCTTATGTAAATTGACTGCACTAATAGCTGAGAAGCTGCTCTTTAGCTCTCTCCAGTGCTGCTTGCTGGAGTATGACATTTGAGTCATAATTTTCATTATAAACATAGTGACATGCAGCCATTTGATAAATTGTTTTTCGAAATGTTATGTTTTAATGGCTGCTGAATGTAGAAGTTATTATTGCCGTCAACAATGCGGCGACTCGGGGAAGAGATTTATGGTTCTGGATCGGCAGTTCAGCAGAAGGCCAGCTGTTCAGACGTTGATTTACGTCATTCGTCTGACGGACAATTTTTCCATTCATCGGATCTCCACATTCGGTTTCTGTCAACACTGATTATCCTCAGAACAATTAACCAAGGTGTGTGTATACTCATTTCATTCTGCAGATTCGAGTCTCGTTAAGCTTGGCACTGTCAGCTTTTAAGCGTGTTGTCTGATTTTTCGTAAACGTGCATTACTACTGCTTTCAGTTTTTATACCTTCACAGCCTGACATTGTCGTTGAAGGCATTATGTTTTCGGACTGTACGTCTGGAACGTTTGTTCGTTCATTGATTTGTTTATCCAGTCAAATACTGTTACCACAGTATCTCATGAATGCCTTGAACAATTTTGAGAAATCTTACACGGAATATTTATTAGCTGCTGCTGAAAACCTTATTAGATTCTGGAGGTCAAACGTTAAGGTCACAGTTCACAGGAGCCGTCAAGATGGCAATAACATACACGTCAGTGCTGGAATATCAAAGTCTATCTTCTAGATGTGCAATTGTCCTATTGTTCCGGAGTTACACGCGCGTATCCACGGTGTAACAAGTGGGGAGACGAATCATGGCAAGCACGAGGAACGAGGCGCCGAGCGGGTGGGGTTTGCGAAGGGGGTGCCCCCTCCCCACAGGTGGAGGCGTATGGGGAGGGGGCTGTGCCACCTCCTCTGAAATTTTTTTAAACGTTTGAGCTGAAAATGGCAAGTTTTGGTGCATTCTGGTAGCTAATTTTATTGTAGTTTAACTGCTTGTCTTACACGCATAAGCCGGTAAGCCTAGACTTTGGCTTGTAAAACCTGCTATTGCATCACTGTGTGTCAAAAACGTGGGGGGACTTTTGCATGACTGTTCCCCGGCTTGAAATCTGGGGGGACACGTCCCCCTGTCTCCCCTGTGGATACGCCACTGGTTACTCAGAAACAGAACCGTTGGGATAATTTTGAGCAGGTTATTTATGTATAGGTTACAATACTGTCTGGAGTGGACTATGCGAGTGTAACGAGCATAGGCCACTCCAGACAGTGTTGTAACCTACGTATTTTATTACCTTGGTACTAGATCTCTGAGTTGGGCACATAGTCACTGTAGGTAAGTGTTGATAACACTCGGCTGATGCCTGGACCAGTGGACCACACCAGTCTGTGATAGACCGTGTAGGCCTCCTGCAGGCCAAATGCAGTGTCAGTTTAGTATGAGGCTACAGAGGTTGAAACATATAAAGTAATGAGAGCTTTTTTTGCAAATTTTGATGTTTATTCAGATATTTCTGATGAAGAGACTTTGGAAAATAGTTATTTTTAATGCTATGTAATGTTTAATCAGATATAGTGTTCATTTTAGAGAGTCTGGAGTGGAATAATGGGTCGCAACTCGCCTTACGGTGTACACAGACAACAGTGACCAACTGCTGTCGCAAACACGTTCACTCACGACGGCTACGGTTCAGTGAACACCATTAAGAACAATCGCACGAAGATGTAAATGCAAAAGTATTTGTGACATTTGTTGGTCTGCGGTTGTCTGCAGTGGAATACGACCCGTTATTCCACTCCAGACAGTACACAAACACAATGGTTGACATAGGACCGGGAATGTAGGTCATGAAATAAATGCCAGAGGTTTCGTTTTACCCAGCCAACAGTGTCGAAGCACTGAAGGAGTTGAGAGCACTGGCACCATTGAGGGAAGTCACCCACCACCATCATGATCCTCAGACTGACTCCTGCAGGAAGGATGCTGCACCCTTTATGATGGCTCTCCAACATGGGCTGCTGTTTATTAATTAATTTCTGATCCCTCTGTTTCAGTTGTACTGTTGATTTCTTTTGCCTCATAAATGTTCTCTATTGTTATGGTTGTAGATATGATTAATGTGTTTTAATAAAGTAGCTGTCTAAGTCTAGGACACAGATGAAAATGAGATACATAACAATGTACATCAGTTAGTTACTGTATTGATTAGCTTGCTTGGTATTGTACTTCATGTGATTAGCGGATCAGCTGGCACATGTCTTTGACATCCTGCAGAACGACTTGCAGAACGAACATGGTAGACGCTTGTTTCTACACTACAGAGCACTTCCGCTAATTTTGTCTTTCATACGACCTACAAACAAGGTATGTTACTTTGTTGAACAAACAGGTAATTCGTTGTGAAAGATAAAAGAGTGTTAGTTGCATCTTGACAACAAGACGGCTAATAAGACCCACTGCATAATATGTACCAATCACGAAAGGGAAGGGCCTGATATTCGTTTTGCTCATGTGCCATTGACTACACATATTTATTACTGAGTGTTAGGCCTACTGGGAATGGCATTATGCACATAAACAAATTTTCACACACTTTGATGCCAGTTAGTACTAGCCAGCGAACTCAGCCACCTACCCTCAGCGGGATGGGGAATGAGTACCATCTAAAGGGCAGTAGCAGACTGGCAGTACTGTGTGGCTGTGAAGGTAACGTAGTCTGGTGTCACACTGGCCACGCGTCACCGATTTAGTGATATGTCCATCACTGAAGGTAAAGCTTAAAGCTTCCCATACTCGTTACTGAGCGTTGGGCCCAGAGCTGATACCGGTGTACAGGCAGTCAGCCCGCAGGTGACGAAGCCATCCACCCGGCAGTAGGCTGCCATTACTTTCCGCCAGGCCTGCGGTTACCTTCCCAGCCGAAGAGCGTCACTGCCCATCGGCCGATACCAAATTATACTGCTTGGTGACAGAGGCACATGCGTGTGAGCAGCTTGTCCAAGGCTGTTACCTGGAAGCAGACCGGCCGAGATTCGAACCTGCGAACTTTAGGATCGCGAGCGAATGCTCTACCGTTAAGCCACACAGGCCTCAATCCATCACCAAGTGGCCTAAACTCAGATGAGCATCTCGCCTACTTTACCTTTTATTACTCTGTGGTTACAATCAACAGAGCGTAGTGAAGAACGCAGTTTCATGTTAAAGCCTAGTTTGACAGGTACAAAAAGTTGTGACAAGTGGAATATGCTGTGGCTGCAGCTGCTGACAAATACCGCAGTCGACGTCATACTTCAAATGTGCGTGGAGTCGTCGACAACACTGTCAGCTTTCATCGACATGTGCAGTCAGTCAGGCAACGCTGCTGAGTGTTTCCAGAAGATGGCGCTGTTGTGGCGGGTGTCAACGTCAGAGCCAAACACACTTGAGAAAGTCAGCATTTTCCTGCAGAAGCTGTCTAAAATCAGGTTGAGATGTCCATTAGTTATCGATCTGTAGTAGTTTGCTTAAATGTATGCTCCGTTTATTTAGAGTTTATATTTTATACATTAAAATTTTTAATATTCTCATTAAGTTTCATGATGTTTACAACGATTGAACATTACAAATGGAACATAAAACCTTAACTCAATCAATCACTCTGGTTCAATATGTCACAATGAAGCAAATGTCATAATTGATATTATAATTATTAAATTTTCACTTACTATGCCCATTTAGTATTCAGTTTACCATTGTTAGCTGTTTCTGCTGCTTGATTAAACTGTAATGTGCTGTATTTGTGAATTTAACCCAGGTCAAACAGGACGTTCTTCGACATGTATGGAATTTCCACAGTTTGTCCAGAAATACTGAGGTCACATGGCAGCAAAAGCACATTTCTGTCATTGAATGTAAAGTCGATCCTACAGAATGTCAGTTTGCCAAGATAAAGTCATGCTTTGTTACACGCTGGCTTTATTACACTAACTGTGGAGATCACTACCTCTTCTGCAAGTTTCCAGTGCAGCCTTGGTCTGAAGAAACCATTCTTCAACTTCAACATTCCATTAGAGTGACCTTTATGGCTTATATTAGTCATTTTTGTGTCTGACAGTTAAATTTAAATTTACAGTAAAATGTGTCATGTGTTGAATAATGTACATTAAAAACAGTTTTTACTTGAAACTACATAATGCTGTTGTACGATATTTGACTTTGGCGTGTGGCAGTGTATTTTGGTGCATCGAATGGTAAGTGTTAAACTGACACTGAAAAAAGTTTGTTGTGGACTTAGTCTAGTAAATAGCATACCATTGTGGCGACGTGCTTAAAACCAGAACAACTTTATGGTACGGTATGAAGTTTGCAACACAATTGTTCAGTCAAAAAATAAGAAAGTGTCATTGATAAAGGACCAGTAGTAGCAAAGCGACTGTTTAGAGCAGTGATGAGGTGGTATCCATAATGTCTATTAACACCATGGTTATAGTTCTCGGTTCGGCTTGTCATCAGTAATATATATATATAGTGGTGCAAAAAAACTGGGATTCCACCACACCTTAAACATGTCACATGTTTCACCTTGTGAAACGTTTGGCACCTTTCTTGACTAACATTCGACAATAGTCTGTTTTTTGTGCCATCCTGCATATAATGTCAAAAATTCCGTAACTCAAATCAATATTTGTCACTGAATTACTGGAAAATGGACTGTCATGGCAGTTATAATGAACGCTCCTACTTTTGTTAAACTGAGCTGCAGAAACTTACTATCAGAGACACTATAACTGCAATACACTGCTTTTATAACGGCTTAACTACAGCAGCTATACAATGCAATTCAGTTGATGATATCAACCATTCGCAGTCCATACTGGCGAGTGTACACCAGCCTGTGATTTTTGTTGATCAGGATGCCATACAAGGCGTCATTGACGCCAAAGCCATACTCTGGATCATTCGGATCGAGGATTCCGCCTTCAACCACTGCTATCATGCGGACGATGGCGTGGAAAAGTGACGGGCCGGATTCACGATTTGATGCACTGTTGATGAAGTTACCCTGGATGTCTTCACTTAGACTAGTCGTGCTGGATGCTGATTTGGATACGTCAGTTGACGAGCCTGCGGACTGCAGATTTGCCATAGCACCCTGTAGTTGCATTTTGCCAACACAGCATTATAGTTAGACCCGTGATTGTTAAAACATATTTTTAAAATTAAAAACGTGTTTATACTGTGGTAAAAACGTTTAAAACATATAACATATTCAACGTCGTAAGTTGTGTAATTTGCAGTGTAATATTTTGAGTGGAACCACGGCATACTTATCAAGCCTCTTGTAGTATACAACCACTACAAAGTAAAATTCTGTTAGATCTGTGTGAAGTTATTCACAACGTGATCAATGCCTGAACTGTAATATCACAGCAATAAACCGTAAATTAGTACAGTAAACAATGTGGTCTGATCAACGTGAAATCATGCCACAAAATGTCAAATTTTAGAGAAAAACGTTCAAGATAAAAATAATGTTTTTAATTAAAAATATAAAAAATATTAACTACTACGGTTAGACCTACTGGCAGTCACTGGCGCATTTGGAATTTGAGTTTAAATGTCATAGCTCACATGTCTGAACCTAATTATTGAATGTAATTTATCAGTTTTTGAGTTACTAATTTTTCAAGGTGGCCATGGCACCATATGTCCCCTAAATACACCACTTCTAATAGTCAACATCGGTTGTAGACTCTACTGATTTCGACGGTAATACCATACTAGCTGTTGGAAACAGTAAATTAATACACGACGAAACAAAATAGTAAGCATATTGTTCTCACATACGAAATAACTCTGGAAGTTTTAACGGTAAATACAGACCAATTAAGAACGCAAAATAGCAAAGCACAGCAGAAGATCACTGTAATTACGCGGGCAATGCTGTTTTTATCTTGTTCTGTCTGGAAGCTTGTGGATGGTGTCGGTGGTTGAAAAGCAGACGCTGGTCTAGCT
>Ga0209780_1004561_pt1 | contig 10696 bp, 7 predicted proteins | sample WorMetexBAHAMAS2_FD_187384 | JGI IMG/M metagenome (GOLD analysis project Ga0209780, IMG submission 187384) | Marine gutless worms symbiont microbial communities from Max Planck institute for Marine Microbiology, Germany - Inanidrilus exumae... | ecosystem: Host-associated > Annelida > Digestive...
GTATGAAGTTGCCACGGCTGTCTGTGTGTGTGTCTGTGTTCCGGATTTAGGAAAAACATGCAGTCCTATTTTCATGAACTTTTCACAGTTGATAGGGGTCATAGGTAGACGTGAACGGTTAAAAAACATCCGGAAAATTTCGTCCCTTAATGTGTAAAATTTCGGAAAATGGTGCACAATTGCCCACTTTGAGAAAGTCCCCACGGGCGATGCACGCTGTCCTGCACAATGACCTGCAGTCCCCGTTCGCGAGCACGCCTGCGCGCTGGGCGGTGGTACGACAGCAGCACGGGCCAATCGCGCGCGGGCATGGGGGCGTGGACCGTAGCCTTCCATGTGGGACTGTCTCAAACGCTTATGTGCTCCTGAGTCTAGTTTAGTGGTCCCACTTCCCGGCCAGCCTTTGGCCGAGTAAACGCTAGTAGTATCAGGAAGATGTATTTACTTGTTATTAGTAGATAAATTATTTCATAGCTACTAGTGCAAGACAGCTGGTGTAAAGTGTAGCATCCATTTACAGGACTGCTTGATTGTGTTGAGGTTTTACTTCCCACCCGACACAAGATGTTCTGTCCAGCCATCTCTTGGCCTAGTACTAAAAAAATGAAACAAACACAATAGAAGCAAACATGCATCCGTAAAAAAATATACTACAACATGAAATTAACCCCCAGAATAACTAAAACCAGGTTTAGTCGGCTCCTACGACATCCAGCCTGGAAACAGAGAGGTCCTATTGTGGTATCGGCGCTTCATAAATCTGTCACTTACTTACTTAGACACTTGCCCACTTACTAACAGCCCCGGGACCAACACGGCGGCCAATTCTAAGGAGACGCCAGTGGTGGATCATAACAAAATGAGGACGGCTGGTGACTTTGTCAGGTTGGTGTTTGTGAGGTTCCTCCAGTGCTTTGACACTGTTGGTTCGGTGAAGGGAAGGGCATCTAGCCTGCTGAAAAAACCTGTTTCAATTATCCTCACGGATTCTCTTCCCAATCTCGATGAACTCGGGAAAAGAACACTGGTCAAATAAAAACAACGCACACATGTGGTATCGTGTTCACCCACTCAGTTTTAAAGGGCATTTTTCAAAGTGAATCCGAGTTTCGCAGTTCATTGCAACTAATTAATGCATCAGTTTATAGCATCCGTTAAATACTAAAACGTTTACGTCGTTAACTATATGTTTGCCTCCGGTTTCGGTTCACAATAATCGCTGAGTGTCTTACATAGTGGAAAAAATCAGGGTTTAGGGTTGTGCCAGGTTAGGGTTAGATGTCAATGCTTGCCACAGCAGCATATTGGCCAATGGGCCAATGCACTAATTAGTCACACCCAGCCAGCTTCTCCATTATAATTTTGTCTCCTGAACAACACCATCCAACCTTTGGCATTCTGTTTAATTTAATTCCATCTATCACCAATCCACTGTTCTTTTACATATTATCTACACGTCCTCACAATCTCAGTACACCTTTCCTCTTCACCAAACTGAGCTTTTCATCAAGCCCTAATGTCTAAATTGACTCAAAAATATGTCGTTACATACACATTGTTCCCAGCCAAAGACTTAGGCTCGTACTGAAGAAACTAAACCTAACACAGCAAAAGCAGGTATGGACCAGTAAAGCTGAAGATACTATAACACAAAATAAACATTAACAAGCGTCTAAGATCATTTATCACCCCTCCTGGTGGCGCAATGGGTAGAGGGTTGAACTTGCTATCAACAGGTCGTGAGTTCAAATCCTACTCGGGTTACAAGCTGCGTAACAACTTAACAACCTTGGGCAAGTTGTTCACACCTATGTGCCTCTATCACCAAGCAGTATAACTTGGTGCCGGCCAAGGGACGGTGATGCTCTGTGGCTGGGAAGGTGACTGCAGGCCTGACAGAAAGCAATGGCAGCCTACCGCCGGGTGGATGACTTACAGTCACCTACGGATGACTGCCTGGGATCAGCTCCGGGCCCAATGCTCGGTATGGAGTACTGGAAGCCTTTACCTTTTTTACATGGTGGCGAATGCATTCGTCCTCTGCATATGCTGGGCAGGCACATTCGCCCACGGCAGCAGGTGAACAATGCGCAATGCACTGATGTGTAAGTACGTTACAATGGGCCGACATATATCCCCTCAATAGTGCCTTTTCCCACGGCGAATCTGGACCTCCATGTGAAACATGGTTCCTTGAACACACATGCGTCAGCTCCTCAAATGGTACCTTGATTGGTTCAGCCGTTTTTGTACAGCTCACCCGTGTGCCCAACACGCAGACAGACACGCAGACCACGATACGTGCGGCATCTGTAGCAAAAGTTGATGTGGACTAAAAATTAAAGCCAGATTTCGTTACCTGGTGCGACGTCCGGTCTGGAACAAAATAAGCCAATTGCATACACAGCACAAATCAAGCTGAGAGTTTATAATATGAGTGAAAACTGCGACGTACCCAGACGTCAATTTCTGGCCCGAAATACTTCTTGCCCTCAAACACTTCGGGGGCGGCATATGGTGGCGAGCCACAGAACGTCGATAATTCTTCACCATGCCGGAAAAAATTGCCGAACCCAAAGTCTGAAAAGTTTAAATTTCACATTTTACGTAAATAAAACAACTACAAACTGCATTTCACAAATTCAAACCTGTTTTCTCAGTCTGCAACAACTAAAATGGGTCAGTCTTATAATAGTGTATCGGACTTGTAACCGCAGCAACCGATATTTTAAAAACCAAATTGCGGCATTAGATTTTCAAAAATGTGTAACTTTGAGTTGCATGCGACAGACAGTACCGTAGTCCAAATGTGGTAAATTTACAAGTTTACAAACAAAGCAAGCATAAACAATCAACAAATTTGCATTTTTAGTATTAGAACTTTAGTAGTTCTTCTTATGCTAAAAAGGTTGCTTAAAAGTTGCAACTTACCAGCAATTTTTATGTTCATTTTTGCGTCTAGCAGCAGGTTTTCAGCCTACAAGCACATACAGATGATTAACTTATAATAACTACCAGCAAAGACACAGAGGCACATACCACACACATCATGACGATTAGCTTACCGTGCTTTAGAAATACCATCTAGTTTACCGTTACTAAGGAACATCAAATAACGTCCAGTGTCCAGTCTACATAGCTGAGCAACCTCAACCTTTGACTTTTTCAACTAAAAATGACCTCTGCTATTTTGCATGCCATGAGGAACAGTTTCACTAAATTGGAGCTTTCTAAACGTAATCAATCTGGAGTTAGTAGTCAACGCATGACAAACAAACAGACAGACAGACAGACTGCAGCTCATAATGGCACTCCTGCAGGCTAGTTACTCCAAGCTGGGTTGGAACTCGAGCCACATTTCCAAAACAGAACCAAAAACAGGACTGTCTTTTCCTGCCAGATAGGAAACAGTGCAAATACAACAAAGGGAACTCAGACCATTGACTCCAAATGTACACCAAAAAAGCCCCAGCACTGGAGGTCACACTGAATGCTTTATGGCTTGTGTTACTTATTTACAGTTTACAATTCTGCTCTGCATTTCTTCCAGTTGCAGAACTGGCTTTCACAATGACACGTTCACTTTCATTTCTTCAACTCTGAGCTGTAACCTTGACCTAGACAGAGCCGCATTAAACCACGATGCCAAATATCTACATCAGAGGACATTTCATTGACAGGAAACACAGACAGCTGAGTACGGCCTTATGTTTTGCTAAACCATAAACTTATTGCCGACTGAAGGGAAACTACACACTGCCCCCACACCAGTACATTATGGTACTCTTCCATAACAATGAGAAAGCCGACAAAAAATCGCACCTTGAGGTCACGGTGAACAATGCCCTGCTGGTGGCAGTACTGAACAGCATGGATGATCTGCCAGAATTTGTTCCGAGCATCCGGTTCCGCCAGTCTGCGATAGCCGGCGATCACGTCTGCACAAAAGCAGCATATAACTCTTTCTACTGGCCGACTTCCATTAATATCTGTTGTCGACATCAACATTCCACCGTTTTCAGCAATGTAACATTTTGTTTGTAAACATTCATTAGGTTGGATTTAAAAAATCATGTCATCGATCGATTGGTCCGGTGTCAAAATCATAGACCAAGAAAGTCATCGGAAGACACGACAGCTCAGAGAGTATCCACATATGCAGGGAGGTCAACTGTGTGGACAGAGATGGGGGAGCCTACAGCCTACCTACGACCTATGACCGTATTTTGGTCACGTGTTCATCAGCAATGTCACGTGACCACATGCCTGATGAAGTTCGCTTTTGGCGAACTACAAAACGTCGCAATTAGGTATAAATTTTGCGTTTCGGTTGTGTAATATGAACGCAGTTATCATCAACTTAACATTTTCTCACACTCAGAGCATAATTACTACTAAACGAAACTCAAAAAAGACCGGCCATCTTTTAAGGTTACTTCCGTTTTGGCTACCAAATTTCCACTGACGCTGCTACTTTCACTGCTGTTTTTTAACTGTAAGTAACACATTTGTCACGCATTAACAACACTCTATTGATTTCAGTGTAGCTGCAGCTGAGATACGCATTCTAGTCTAGAATATGTCACAGGTAATTTCCAAAATATAATCAACTCATCTGTTGTCTATTATCTACATATAACCCAAGCTTCACAAAAAACAACAATAACTTTGAGTTATATGGCTAACAAACAGAGACAAATAGCACTAAAACTGAGACAGAATCACCCGCCAAGAGTGGAAGAGACAATAAATAACTAAACAATACGAACCAAATATTTCGCCATGAGGAGCGTACTCTGACACCAGATACAGCATGTTCTTTGTCTGCATCACCTGAAAAGACATTCAGCACCATCACACCAGTCTGTCATACCTGAGACCAGTGATGTGATCACAATATATCCCAGACTGGAGGAATCAATACTTGGACTGGGGCTGTGTGGAGTGTGGACTCAGCTACATACCACCTATGTCAGCCAAGAGATTATATTAGTTCAGTCAGAAAAAATAAGACATTGCCAAATCCAAGTTCTCGAGCTTACATATTTGTAAACAAAGACCAGCATACTGTCGATGCATTAATACTCTCTGAACTAAAGGACAAATGTGCTACTTTTATGTATTGTGCAGCAAAGTCCACACACAGAGTTGACATAATTTGATGGTTCTCCAGTGCTTTAAATAGACAGCTGTTTGAAAAAGAAAGTATGTCTGTCCAAAAGAAACTGTTTGAACTACTAAGGTGGACAGGCCTACTAATATGAAGTCATCTAGCAAGCAATGTTACACAGTAATATAAGCACACACAATCACCAGTTTTGTGGCCAATTTGACGGTGAATCTGGATACATGCATTTGACCATTTGCCATCTTTATGTTGAATGACTGATGACTGGTGATAGTCATGGAGGTAACATCTGTGATGTTTTGTCATAGTCTTTTGTGATGATGATCAACTTCAACCATTCATTGCTTCACTGTTTAGAAGAAATATACTTGCAAAAGTAAAGAAAACTAGAATATCAAGCAAGATGCAGTCAGAGGCAGCAGACTTTGCCCCTGGTGGTGCCATCTGTCAAACTCCACCAAACAATGTTATCTGACATCCGACTGATACTACTACCTAGGTGGAACACACATGTTGTGTTTGATTCTGGCCCATTCACTCCATTATGTGAAAACATGACATCATCCACAAAACCAGAAGAAAATAATGCATTGCACTGTTGTCAGAGAAGGACTGAACCAAGGCCACAGGTAACATATATGGAAAATTTGGTGAAATTCAAACACGTGGTTTTCTTGAGATACCGGTATGCAAGCACAGAGACACAATCAGAAAGACAGACAGACAGTCAGTCAGTCAGACAGACAGATGCTGATTGCAATACTCTGCATGCTACCGAGGGCAAAGTAATAAACGTGACCACATTATCTAACATGATCAAGCTGACTGACCTGATAAAGCTTGATGATGTTTGGGTGATCCAATATCTTCAGTATTTCCACCTCACGAAAGACTTTCTTCAAATTAGCCTCATCCAGCTGAGTTTTGTCGATGATCTTTATCGCAACCTACACCGATGTAACACATATCAACGCAATTGGAATGAAGTCCTGAATTAGAGCAGTGGAAATCGCCATTTTGTGACTTACAAACGACAGAAAATGATGTCGATGTACTGGACTTTTTAAGCAACACTTCAAGGCTGACTATGTGAAAAACTATCTGGACCACACGTTAATTTATCGTGCCTCGCGTGAACAGCATTCACATGTTATTTTATTGTCTGTGTTATTCTTGGTCTGCAAGATGAACAAATGACATTACTGCCACACTATCGTCTATCCACCTAACTCTGGTCTGGCCAAAACACCACATCGGGTGCATTGAACGCCAGTAATGTATATTGAAGTATAACGAGCACTCGTAAAATATCACACAGGACTTGCTAATTTGCAGGAAGTTGAGGTCATTGCACGTGCTGCATGTGGCGCTGCGGTAGGGCAATGGACTTGCGACTGACATGTTGTAGGTTCGATTCCAAGCTGGTCAGTTTTCACGTAACATAGGTCAACTCAGCCTTGCATCCTTCTGCGGTCACTAAATCGAGTACCTGCTTCGGCTAGGGGTAAAGACGGCATTCTAACCTTTGCTGGGTGGCACGTAACGCTGTGTGATCCCATATGGCATGCGTGCTTCCCATAGTGGTGAGGCTAAGTTGTTGCTAACTGCTATACACTGTTTACTTACTTTTACTTTACTTTACAAAAAAGCCATGATACAAGGGTACATGTCATTACAGTCCCATGCGCCACATCAAATGTATCAGACAACTACTGCTAATTTACACAATACACAGTAATTTACCAAATAAGGCATAATATATTACGTGAAAATATACATGACATTATAATATAGCCTACTTTTAAACGCCTGATGTGGTGTTTTATCTGACCGACATAACTCTAGCCCTCATCTATAGATACACTACTGGTAACACTAACTCTAACCTGGACCCTGCTAACCGTAACCTCAGACAGAAAATAGTGCTGTGCGTAAGTAGTTATCCATCCGCCAGACGGATGGAAAATAGTGATCTTGTTATTCTGCATCTAGGATTCTTTCACGTCGAAAATGGCTTGATGTGCCGAATGCCCGAAAGGATATTGGTAAAAGCGTTAAGCGTAAAACATAAAACGTAAACTAGCAACGAGTATCGGTTAGGGTATATAATAGGGGTAGTAGGGTTCAGTAGGGCTAATTAGGTCAGTAGGATGAATAAGGTTAAGGTCAGGGTTAGGGTCAGGTGTTAGGATTAGGGTTAGCGTATTACGCTAAATTTTTACGCTTATTATCTGTTGCAGGTTTACGTTTTACGCTTTTTACCCACAGCCCGCCCGGAATGCCGAACAGGATTAGGGTTAGGGTTTAGGTTTAGAGTGAAGCCTGTTCGTCATTCCAAGCGTTCGTTACTTCGTTCCGTGCCCTTCACACCTTGCATATGACCGCATTTTACCTAGTGGCAATGTTCAACTGTTACTGCTAGGACTAGGTTACATTTTACCCAACTGACGTACGGCACTGTACCTCGGACTTGGTGACGCGGTGACGGGCCAGCTTAACGACGGCGTAGTTGCCGCGGCCGATCGTGCGCTCGATGTCGTAGAAGCCGACCTGGACAGGCCTGTAGCACTGCCGGTGATCGGCCATCCGGACACATCGGACCCAGCCCGGCCGCTCCGTCCGTCCGTCGGTCGCGATCAGGCGGCGAACGACCGCCGCATTTCCGACCAAATCGTCGAAACACCGATCGTGTCTGTGGCCGGCTAGTGACGTTCAGAACGCCATCGCATTTCCACGACAACGCGACAACATACCCAAACAAGCGAACTACATGCACACTCGCAACGGGCACCGGGCGCTGTGAGTGACTAACCGTAAACTGGGTCACCGATGACGTCATTATCGCAATCAATCACGCACGCACGCACGCACGCACGCAAGGTGCCCCGCGCCGACTGGAGATTTGCATATTTAAACGTAAAACGTAGGCTTAATTAAACGAACCGTACAAGAAAACTGCGAAGTAACGACGGTGCGTTTCGCAGTAAAAGGCGCGAACAGTGCCACAAAACTTTTTATCTCTAACTTAAGCTACGACGGTATTATACGTGTTCTATCAACGAGACTATGAATAGGCCTTGGCCTACGAATGTGTTCTCGCTGCTTTTATTCAAGACTTCCATGTGTAGGTTACTACGAGTACGATAATAAAGATTTAGGCATAAATTATTGCAGAATGTCACCCAGTGACCCAGAGCTTCGTTTCAGCCAGAAAGCTGTTATTTTGTACAAAAATATAAGAATTGGATGTTAGCTTTGTTCTCTTCGGCCTAGATGGATTTCTTTTAGCGTTATTTTAGTGTTTGTACAGTTAAAATGTTGTGTCCCTGAAACGCTAACCATAAAACGACAGAAACCGAAATAGGACGAAATACTGCACAACTTAGTAATTTCGTTGTCGAACCGAAACAGGCCTACGTACGCTAACTATGAAGGAATCGATTCATTATTATCACACTGCATAAATTATGTAACTTTATTAACTTTAATAAATAAATGATATCAGAAAAAAGACACGAAGATTGACAACAGGGTTTCAGATCACTGACTGTGAATACAACTATCCACAATCCACTCGATCTGGACATTTACGGCAAGCAATCAGACTATACCGCACTGTGTCGCTCGATGCTTGATTTTTGCCTGCCGTTCAAGATCTTTACGTCGACCAGACTACTAAAATAATAATAATAATAATAATAAATACCAACGTGAGTGCTTATCATAGTGCTGCCATCATGGCATATATAGCTATTAGGAGAGTTCATCCAGTTCACTATCTTCACTTGATAGTTGAATGAAGATCGACGAGTGCCAGATGGCCGTCAACCTTCGAACCCAGCCAACAATAAAGCCCGCGACACACGAGACAACATTGACGGCGGATATAATAGGCCTATGCAAATTTATAACGCGCACAAAGTCAAGCGTGCTTGAATCGGAGTTGGATGATCACAGTTACCGTTCAGTTGACATCAACAAGTTTGGTTGTACGGAAGTCTGTTGATGACACCACGGCATTGCGTGTTCGCTGTGCTATGGTTGTGCCCAGTGCAACGATGCGCGTACAAAAATTAGTTTATGCATATGTAGCGGAATAAAACGTGGCAGTTGCTGAAAGTGCTCATCGGGCTGACACGCGATCTGTTTGCGTTATTCGTACAACAGTAGACCAATATTTCAAGTGATACAGAGCGTCGCGCTGGTCTCTCGGTGATAGCTGTAGCTGAGCCTCTAGTAAACTATAGCGATGGAACAGCAGAATATACAATGTACGCATGTTTTTAAGTAAATATAAGATTAGATTCCGTCGCTTAATTTTAGTGTTAATGAGCTAAAATACCGTATTTGGAAAGACTTTGTTGATGACTGTGTTTCCCACTGTAAAACTGTTTTTAGACTTACTCAGTGTTAATTACATTGGAATGTTTTAATATATTTTGTTGCTTTTGTATATCTTGTATATAATTCGCAGGTGTGACGCTAAAGTGGCTAGTGCGACCTCGAGTGAGGGCTCTGTAGTTTTTTCTTTTCTGTAGGATTTTAGCATTGTAATATTTTGCTTTCTATATGTGCTATTGTGATTGTGTGTGTGTGTGTGTGTGTGTGTCTGTATTTGCTGCCTCACTTGGCGTAATAAACAATATATAGGCCAACATCTGAGCCCAGGGGCTTGGCTTCCCTGACGGTCGCATGCTCCAGCTGACTGACCCGCCTAACCCGACAATGTTCACAGCGTTGCTATGGCAACGTTGTTGACCTGCATCCGCAACTAGCCTATATCTCGGTTCGGCTGTATGACGTACGTTTTTGGACATGCGAGGCCTTCCCGTCGAGTACGGTCGTGCGGGCCTATCTCTTTGACGTCATTCGCTTTACGGGCACTGCTCGCCCGCCCACGTCTGCGCAGGCAACGCCGACATAGTTGGCCCGCGGCGACCTAGAGATGTTCGCTTGGTAAACAAAATCGGTCCGCTAGCTGTTGGGCTGCAGTTCCAAGAAACCACCGCACACGACCACAAGTTTCAACGGTCGATATGGTGAAAATTCCGCAAACGTTTTTTTATTAATTTGAGTTATGTGACGGTCCGTCACATAACTGGTGACGGACGGAAAATGCACAGCTGTTGATGCGTCGAAGCGCTGTGTAGAAACTCCACTTTTAAGCGTTGCTGCGCCGCTGCCTACCTATGGCGAACACCCACGGTCTCTCCCCCCTCTCTCCGTGTGTGTGTCTGTATGTGTGTGTGTGTGTGTGTGTCGGTGCTTCCGATTCAGTTCGCATAGTTGACGTTGTTTTCATTAGGCAACTCATAGGAGATCCGAGATTACTGAAACGCTTTGAGGTCATTCCGTGCCAAAATTACCCAAACCTCTCTGTTTGGCAGATTTCCGTCCTATCTCTGTCACGCCGATTCTGTCTCGGCTTGCAGAGAAATTGGTTGTCAAGACATGGCTCTTTCCCGCGGTAGATCATCAGACTATTAACGACCAGTTTGCTTTTAGGCCAACTGGCAGTACTACGTGTACGTTGGTATTTTTTATGCATCATGTCACTAGGCTTTCTAA
>Ga0209780_1004562_pt1 | contig 10695 bp, 5 predicted proteins | sample WorMetexBAHAMAS2_FD_187384 | JGI IMG/M metagenome (GOLD analysis project Ga0209780, IMG submission 187384) | Marine gutless worms symbiont microbial communities from Max Planck institute for Marine Microbiology, Germany - Inanidrilus exumae... | ecosystem: Host-associated > Annelida > Digestive...
TTTCATGGATATCTCGACCCCCTTCTAATCGTGGTTCCTTCCTTGGGCCCACCTGAGTCTTCCTCCCAAACGGCATCTCAGTCAACTCAACCGTTTGTCCACAGCTCACCATAGACTATCTCCATACTTTACAATGAGCCGCTACTTTTCCCCGAGAAAAATGCCGCTTCCCCTTGAGTAATACATGGTTCCTCCGTGGGCCCACCTGAGTCACCACCCCAAACTACCTATTGATCGTTTTCACAAGGCTCACAAACGTTACCGACTGAGTGACCAGGCTACTTTGTGTGTAGCAGGAAGCAGCTGTCGCTAGATGCAGTGCGGCCTAATAATAATGGTAACTAGATATAGGTGTAGTGCTATCTACATGCAGACCCACGCCGGGCGAATGTAAGTTTTGATTGCACTTGTTGCCACGTGATAATAATACTGAGCAATTACAAAAATGTGCAGTCGTATCGACATGCACACTCACGTTGCTCCGCATCCCGGCCCATCCCCATCGCAAAGGTTAAAACCGTAACCTGAGGCTTTTAGGGTTAAGATTTGACCTTTTGACCTCTTGGTCAGTGCATGCCAAGGGCCTACCATGGACTATGGTCGTCGCCTAATGTCCCTCCAACAGGGTGGTCCAATAAAGTCAGCCCCGGTGAATGGCAAAACAGAATATGGGGTGATCCACCCCATCAGCAGCGCCTCCCCGTGTTGCTTCCTCACCAACAATTTTTATATGGGGCCCCACTTTTCGGATGCTTCCATCGTCCATGGTCAGTTTTTCAGTATTGTGAAATTCCATTGATACAGTATTTGCGACACTCTTTGTTGACGTGTACAATCAGTATTACTGGCCCTCCTAATGGACCAGTATTAATTTGTTCGTCTGTAACGCTGCCGGCGGGCCAGCCGGGAGCGTGTGAACGCTGCCGGCGGTCGGGCCGGCCGACACTGCACGGCGGTCCAGTCGTGTTACGTCCCGTTAGGGCGACACCTTGTTGTCTATATGTATATCTGCAGTGGTCAGTCAACGTGTACTGCATATTTTTGTGTTGGCATTATGGCAGACGGTAGAAAATTTGTCATTATTTTGCAACATATCAGAGCAAAGGGCGTTAGTTATGTAGACGTTACTTTACGTATACTGCTCCTTATGCTGATAAGAGGCTTGTAAATAATGTGCAGTTTGTTGTGGCATGCCGTCACTGTCAGTGTATTCTTACTATAGGACTAGAGACCTGTAGGCTGCTGTCAGTGGGTGAAACTGTTAAGTGTGCATGTTAAACTTACACCTACTGAGAGCTACTTCGTTACTTACTTAGCTTTGGGTCAGATATAAGCATGGTATTATATGTTGTTGTCGTAATTTGGCATAAGTAAAACATGGAGTGAATGGTTTTGTCGTGCATTCGTTACAAATGAACGCGAACTTCAAGCAGTAGGCGGCAATAGTTAGGTCCTAGTATCACTTGTCATAATTATGTGAGGCACGTAGTTGAATGCAGTGCACAAGGTACCGACAGCTGCTAATTGTTGGAACGCACATACCTGTGGTGACATAAAATCCATTGTACAACTGACATATGAAAATATAGGTTTTTAAGATGACGCTTGTAAAGTTTACGCCGTTTAACGATCGTTTACCAGGTTGATTTACGGTATGCAGCGCTGAAACGCATGAGCATACGGTATGCTCATGCGTTTCAGTTAACATAACATAACATATTCGTTCAACTTAGAAGTTAACGGGCCTAAGATTTACAGTGGAGTGCTTGTAACAAAACGTCGCCAATATCAGTAACCTTGAGTGACCCTGAAGGTCACTTCAATTGCCTTTCTGAATAATTATGAATCCCATACCTGGGAATATCTAGCATGCCATATAGACATATAGCTGAGATATGTTTAGACATAAATTCATGAATTGGAAACAGGGTTGCAGTGGGACCGGAACGCCGTTTCGGTTCTTTTTTTGGCAGCCGGAACCGCGTTCCGGTTCATTTTTGTACAAGAATTCATCCCAGCAAAAATGCATTCGAACATGTTATCTTAACTCTGGCGTTCCGCGTTCATGGTTCAAACAACAGCTAGACAGAGACCAATATGAACTACAGCTGCAACATACACGTTTTCTATATGCTCGCAAGCTAGCTGTAGGTGCCGGTAGTCAAGTGTCGCAGTCTGTTATCGTTCTCAGGTCACAAGCTTACAAATTACAACCTGTATCAGGCTAGAGAGATGCCAGTTGTTTTAGTGTGACGGCCTCCTGCATCAGTGATGGGCAAATCACAAATCAAATCACAGGCAGCGCAGTAGCGCTGCACTGTTGTAAGGCTAATAGGAAATCGTATGTGGCCTATCGAATGACACCATTGCCAATGCCCTTGAATGACCTCGAATGTCACTTTTGCTCTGTGAAACCTTTCTAGCTCGACTCGTGAAACAGCACGAGTTTACTAACACAGCGCGTCACGCGCTTTCTCTGCGGTAGCTGAGCTTCTTGTTTGTACACTTGTGCAGCATGTGATGATAAGATTTCAGCCACCGTGGAGCGTAGCACACCCTGCGATAGCTGATCTTGTTAGCTTATACGTCGTGACACAGTCATGCGTCCATAGGAAGCATCGAATAATCGAATAGCGCTGGCGTTTCGCTGCAGCGTCAGTTTAGGCTACAACTTAGATAATGCGATGGGCCACGGAGTCACGGACATCTAGTGTTACTAGATGTCCGTGGATGGGCGGTGCCGCTGCAGCCGCTGTAACCAATCGAGCGTCGCACCAGCTGTGCCGTCTCCGTCCCAGCATGTCAACGACCATCCACGAACTGTTCCATCAGAAACTCGCACGTCAGTCATTGGTCGCCGTATCTCGTACTTCTTCTGTGATAACAGCGTATGAGTATAATGATTCTGAGATCGAGTATCGACGCTGACAGCCTGCTTCCGTAAGATGGACAACTCTAAGAACATCCGTAAGTTTTCTGCCTTCTCCGTCGACGCAATCCTGGCCAGCGAAGGTCCGCGGTTTGCGGGAAGGATATCCAGGGACCGCGTAGCGTTGAACGGCGACGGTTCATTGAACTCTTCGCCGGTTGACGATGTGTGGTTGCGTCAGCTGTTCACCGACGTCACCCGTCGGCTCCTGACAGCTCGCTCGGCGGCCGACACAGGACAACGTTCGTCGACGTACAGTAGAGAAGAACCCGGCGTCGAGACAGAACAGTTCACCGGTGACAACAGCATCTCGACGTTGACCGAACTCAGCTCCCTTTGTCCGCAGAGTTCTCCGAATTCTGTCGGCAGTTGGTTAGAACAGCATCATCGTTCGATCCGTCACGTGCGAATTCCAAGCCCTAACCGTCGGACACCGATATGTCACGAGCCCAGAAGTCGTGGCTGTGCCGAAGAAGAATTGTCGGTCGAACTGCCGGCGGTCGGGGTGGATCACAGCAGCCGTCAGACGCGTCGTCGAGCGAAACTGAACATGGTTGACGGGAGTCCGCAGACTCCGGCACGCAATGACGTCGACGGCGTCAGCTGCTATTTGAAGGAAGAATCAACGTCTGAGGCCGATGTCGCAAGTGCAGCGACGTGGCTGACGAGATTCCACCACGACTGCCCGGAAGCAAGACCGCCAAGTCATCCGTTATCGAGAGGCAGCCATCACCCTGGTGTCCAAAACGACTTCGGTGCTACGTGGATTGATCAAACACGATTCTGGCGCCTCGCACATCCGTTGACCGGTGAGTAACTTGTGCATCTACCTCGCCATACGTTAGGCATAGGCTACACGTATACAGGATGGCGCAAAAACGGGCCATTGGTTATACTGTGAGTCAAAAAGTGACAGGTATTTCACACGGTAGTGTAACGACACATTTAAGGTGCGCGTGCTTAGTTCTTTGATGAAGACCTTATTACAGATTTAGGGCCTACTGCAGTCTCCGCTACTGTGAAAAATTGTAATTGGTCAGCATTTGACAAGAGTAAATAGTGGCATGATATTTATGACTTTTATGACTCACGGTGACTATAGTTTTGCACCACTCCGTATTTAGATTTCTTCTACAGTGGGTGTCTAGCGGTATGAATTTTGCTAGGAATGATCGATTTCGCTTAAATTTACTTATTTATCGCAACGGTTGAAAGAATTCAATTTCCTATTATTAAAGGCAAAGTATTGTATAGCCTGTTTCGAAATTACTCGCAAACTGAAGTAAAAGAGAAACAAAGAAACTTGACGATTAATGGGAAGAATTCCGAAACGCACGTCGCCGTGGCCATTGTTATACTATGGTAACGGTGAACGTTTGCGGAGAAACAAATATATTTTGATGCATTGACGTAGGAAAGCGAAGTTAATTTAGCGTTAATAGAACTTGGGTTAAGGAAGTATAAGCTTATAGAGTTAAGGGTGCGATTGCACAACGCGGGATAAGTCTAATTTCTACGATTGCTTTGTTTGTTCCTCTTGAAAACAGTGCATTAATTAATTTATTAACGTCAACTTTTTGACGAAGAAGTGCAACGAATTCCAAGCATATAAAATTCGAGCATCTCTACCACCACATCTTTGTCGTTGTCGTCATCATCGGTCACATATATTTGGCTATTTTTTCAGAGCGGTTAACACATCGTGATGCGGAGTTGTCGAGCGTGTTGAAGCGACATTCATCCGATGCGGTTGTGAGAGACGATACAGCAGCGTCAGCAGCAGGTAGAAGGGCGCTATGGAGGCCTATTCCAGCGTCCAGGTTTCACGAGCTGACTAGTTCACCACCGTCGTCGTCGTTAACCTCGACGTTGTCAACCGTCACCAAGAAGCCGGCGACGACGCATTCATCGTACAAGAAAAGGACGCGAGTGGCATTCTCTAGCGCTCAGGTCGACTCATTCTACATGCTACTCCAGTCATCGCCAATTAAAGGGCCTGGAAATATTTGTTACTAAAGAGGGGCGTCAATCTATCTCCCATGGGGGCATACTACGCCAGTACCCCTTGCGTGTGTAGCAAGGTAGAATGTATAATATACAAGGTAGAATGCAAGGCTCAAGAAAACGTTCTGGTGTGAGAAAAATCCCCCTTGAGAATTCTTAGACTTTGGCCATAAAGTTTGGGCCACTAGGCTACGTGCCTGTGATATACTATCTAAAAGGCCTCGGGCTGTCATCTGATGACACGCGTCTGATTGTGGCAAGTATAGGCTATGTCGGCTCTCCTTATTGTCGGGCTGAAATGTATATACAAATGCTTCTCCCTTGTGAGTCACATTGAGTATGCGCCGCCCGCTCTATTAAGGTTAGAAAAAAGGTGTGACAGACAGACAAGCGGACGGATGAACGCCAGACCGTTACATAACGCTGGCGTCCGTTACATTACACTTTCGCGCTAAACGTGTCCAGTGTAATAATCCCCCAAAAGTCTTTAGCGACTTCGGAAAGGACATTAGAAGTTGCTCAAAGGCGTCGGAGTCTCGGAGAATGTCTGGGTTGCTAAACATGGGGCACCTGTTGTTGAGAGGGACAAAGATCGACGCATGGCATGCGACATCGGCTGTGCCCAAAGCCCGGCGGAGTCAAGGATCTGCTGAGGAGCCAAAGGGCGTTCAACCATCGTTAACGTTAATAATGAGATATTCATAAACATGCGACTTATCGCATACCGTCGAGTAAGTAAGCGAGTCCATTATTTCAATAGCACGTACGATACGATACGATACGGCTCAAAAGCTGACGAGATGGCCAGCTTAATCTAGTGCACGGCACCAAAAACGAAAAAATAAGGAAAACTAACCACAAAAACCGAGTAGCTCAGAAGAAACGGTCTGGGCGATAGTCCGTGAAGGCAGTCGCCATCACAACTGTCGATGGCAGAAATGTTGACGTTGTAGGGGCTCCCAAAACTGATGTAGCTATAGTTCCATAGGCGACAACTCCGGTAACACGAAGACGCGTTCCCCAATATTACCCGGGGTATGCCCATATGAAAATTTCCAGTATTTAACTTCAGTTGTTTTATATAGTCAAGATACATAATAGAAATGGCGCGGTTTTCGGCTTAATGATGCGCCAAAACATTAGGCGGCCGGGCTCTGTTGGACCCTCAGGGCGAGCTTTCGGGGAATGTCCCTCCAATGTTATCAACTGCGTATAGGGCCCTCAAAGACGTTAATCGTTCACGGCGTGTGATTGGCAGGTGACGGAGTTGGAGCGTAGTTTCGGTCATCGTCGATACGTCACTGGCCGAGACCGCGCCGTGCTGGCCCGGGCGCTGCAGCTCACCGAAACACAGGTGAAAATCTGGTTTCAGAACCGGCGCTACAAGACCAAACGTCGATATCAGCCGGATGGCGCTACCGAAGTGACGTCACACTCCGCCGCCGACGTCGACGATGACGTCATCGCGTCGTCGGGAGTAGCGTTTCCGGGTCGGCCGCCGCCATTTTATGTCGCTAACGACTTCAGCTTACAGCCGTATACTACCCAGCACCGATGATCTATACGCCGTAGCGTATTATTGTAGAGCATGATTCATCGTGACGACTGCCTTTTATTTTAGGAGTTTGATTTCACTGCTTACTGCTATCAAGAATACTACGTGTAGTATCTGCATGCATAGTGCGACATTATGCAGTCCAGTGCGATAATTAGCTCCGTGTGTGAATATATACTGGCAACAACGTACATGGTTAAAGACTATCTTTTGGCTCTAGGCTAGGTTGCCTTTGTGCGTTTAGAAAAAGTGAGCCCCTGTATACATTTTGCCACCACAACAACCGCATCGTACAAACAACCTTGTTTAAAAACTACTCGCCCTGCGGAGGTGAAGTTTTTTTCGCGCAAACAGCTGCAGTTGCTGCGTGTTGGCGGCTTCAATGTGCGCTTATTCCACTTGTGGATAAACGTGTGAATGCGTCGATGGCCGGTAAAACTGTGTGATCCCTCGATAACACTTGCCATTCCTAGCGCTTTACAGATGAGCAGTTCATAATAAAGCGCTATACAAATAAGCCTTACTTTTAGGGGACACGTACACAGCGACGCTTCTCCATACATTACTTGGGGTATACCCATACGGGGATCCCAATATTTAACCTCCGTCAGGTTGCCTCTTCCCTACTGTAAAGTAAACGTCGATTTGTATAGCGCATCGTCGTAACCACCTCTAATGCGCTCAGGAATGGCACGTGTTGGAGGGATCACACAGTTTACCTGCCATCCACACGTTTATCCATGCACGCATGGAATTAACCACTCTGCCTTTACTCCGCAAGCATTCACCAGATGGCGCCACCCGAGCGAGGTATAGCGCACGTCCGATTACAGCTCACTATAGTGAGCTGTAATCGTACTCTTATCGACCTCGAAAAGATGAAAGGCTGAGTTGGCCTAGTTGGCTGACCTTATATTGTGGTGGACAGTTTACCCACATAAGTAGTCACCCATCAGCTGCAGATCGAGCGTAGGACAGGGAAAGATCGACGGTCACAGACCGACGTTCTACCAACTGGTTATTGGTTATCACTATCCTAATACTCACCAACAGCGGACTCCTACTTTGTTGTCTTTCGTATGATCAAGAAACACAAAAATGACTGATTTTAGGCTTAATATATCGTCAACAAATCATTTGTCGGCTGGGTCCTGCCCACTGCCCAGACCCTCTGGGAGAGGTTATGCGGAATGCCTCGCAGTGTTTTTGACGCCATTGCTACCAACTGTCTGTCGACGGCGTTCAGTTGATTGCTTGTTAACGCATCGAGCCGTGGTCGCCGCAGCGGATTGCCGACTTGTGACGAACCGACTCAGAAATATCTTGATAGCTCGGAAGTCTAGTGGTTAACGGCGTCGGACTTGCGACACAGTGGTCGTGAGTTCGATCCCCGACCGCCGCACTATCGGTCAGTTGGTACTGGGATGGGTGACCGTCTTCAGGCGGGCATACCACCTCCATATGTAACCAGCCACCCAGGCCAACGCAGCCTCTTACCGTCTGTGGGACGGGAAATGAGTACCGGCAAAATGCGGTGATGCTCTGTGGCTGGGAGTAAAGGCAGGATGGCTCATTCCATTAGTGGATCAACGTGCGTGTGGTAGGTCTAACTGTGTGATCCCTCGTTAACACGTGCCACCCCGAGCGCTTTAGAGATGAGTTTTATAGTTAAGCGCTATAGGGCCTACAAAACTATGCCTTTACCTCGAGAGTGATTGGCATTTGCAGCCGAGACAGAGTGGTTAAACTGTTTCCATTGAGGAGGTACTGCGTCCGTTTTTCCTCCGTCGCATCACCTTCAATTCACATCCCGTCTTTCGGGCCCTCCGTGCGTGAAGCAATCCTCTCGAGAAACCAGCTAGCGCGACGACTGTTGTCAGTTCTCTTAGAAGCCCCATATATAACCGTGCGATCTTGGCGTATTTTTAACCAAAAATGCAGCTGATGACAAAAATTACTAGGACCGTTTGTTAAATTACTGGATCTCGTTTATAAGGGGCTGGATGGCATGTGTCCGCGGAAGGTGACCGCTCTCAGACGCGTTTGGATCCGGCTAAAATCAACCGATGTCTCTTAACAGCAAACGTGTCGACGAGTCCAACTTGTCCGTCGATGTGATTAGCGAACGAAGGGATCGGTCGCTAAATGCGCCGGCGCAGATGACGACGACAATCGACGCCAGATACGTATAAACAGTTCACGGGTCCTCGACCACTCGACGCTACCGCCGTCGGTATGTTCCGTGTTTACAATCACGGTAAATGGGCTGCCTGCGTGGTGCCGAGAATGGGCGAACCACGTGTCATTTAGTCTGCGTGTTAAGGTCCCAGCTGGACGACGGCAATGGTTTCGGTCTGCACTATGCGGTTCAGTCGCTGATGCAAATCGCTGCCATCTTGTCAGAAACCGGCTCGTTAGCACAACGGAGCGGGCTAATTAGCGCAGATGAACTCCCATTTACCGTTTTCACGCCAATGGCCCAGAGAACGACTCCGATTTATATACAAACGAAGACGTGTCAAGAGAGTTAAGTAACGGATGCCGTAGACTGTTTATCGTAGTTTTCTATACGCGGAGAAAACAACTCTCCCATGTGTCAGATTTATGTGACATAGCCATATCTGCTTAGCAAAATATCACATTAGAATGATCGTATGATTTCGTCATTTTTTATTTTTATTTACAAATCAACCACCAAATATCTATAATTTCGAAGTTACACACAGGCTGTATATATATTGTAGTAGATAAGTCACATCATTTTAGCTGCTAAGAGACTTTCAAAGGTATTTCAGGTGTTCAAGCACATCACGTCATGTTTTCAAATAACTTCCAAGAAATCATGTTGTATACCGTTGGTATGTTTTTTGAGCAGCGTAATCGTAATCGAGTCAGTGTTTATGTTTTAGGTTTATTTGTGCATCTGTCATTTTGTGTATTATGTACGTAGGCCTATCTTTTTGTCTGGTACACTTTATTTTTCGGTGTTTGGCTGCCCGTTATAGAGGCACAATAAACATCACATAAAAATCTTCGTTTAAACTACTTAGGCCATTGCCCTCGTTTTTTTGCAAGCAGTTTCAATCATAAAAGAAGAAACGGTTTCTGGCACGAAAAGTTCTATATGAAGTACAACGTCAGACTTCAGCTGGTAGCCTACGTGTAAGTTTTAGTCATTTCAGTTCAGAATACGCAACAACAGAAGTCACGAAGAAACGCAATTTCAAGCGGTTAAGAATATCAAACATGCAACATTATGCAATAGGCCTATCGGCACTCAATTCTGTCCCAAATGATTATGAGTGGCTTCTTAACGAAGCTGCAGTACTGTAAAGAGGGAACTGTTAGACACTGTCAGAGCAAGGAAGCTAGCATACTATGGTCACACCATGAGTTAACAAGGAAGTTGCCTGGAGAAAGAGATAATACAGGGAACAATGCCAGGTGCACGCAGGTGAGGAATACCACGCACGCCTAGATGGAGTTGGACAACATTAATACGTCGACAGGACTCCCCGTGGAAGAGTCAATCAGAATGACAGAGCACAGAGATAAATGGAAAAAGTACGTCCAAGGTGTGGCCAACCCTCGGATCGAGGACGGCTATAAAGAACAGAACACATACAATGTACGTAGGCAGTGGTTGCAATGATTAGGTCCATATTGTTCAACAATAGCAGCGCGGCTTCAGTATTTCACCCATTATTGATGTGCTATTTACGCCGGACGGTCTCAACGTTTATTCATCGTATCTGTATAGTTTGCCGAGTTCTGTTTTAGAAGCGTAAACTGGTGCCGAAGAGCATGAATATTTTCGAAAATCACATTTGATTCGCCTGAAAGACCTTTGAAAGTCTCTTAGCAGCTAAAATTCTTTCGGTTTCATTTCAGACTAGGATACACGTACAAAATATAACTCTTTCAAGAATTTTCATTTCATACTCGCGTCACCACAGCCGTAAGGTTCGTTCACACCTGCGTTGCGTTGCGGCGTCTTGCGTAATAATAAAATACAATGTAATCCAATCGGAGTGTTCACACTGGACGCGTTTGCTGTACGGCATCGTGCCGCGTTTTTGCCGCATTACGCAAGACGCCGCAACGCACTGCATCCGGTATGAACGAACCTTGAACGGTTCGTTCATACCGGATGCAGTGCGTTGCGGCGTCTTGCGTAATGCGGCAAAAACGATGCAACATGCCGCAC
>Ga0209780_1004563_pt1 | contig 10695 bp, 13 predicted proteins | sample WorMetexBAHAMAS2_FD_187384 | JGI IMG/M metagenome (GOLD analysis project Ga0209780, IMG submission 187384) | Marine gutless worms symbiont microbial communities from Max Planck institute for Marine Microbiology, Germany - Inanidrilus exumae... | ecosystem: Host-associated > Annelida > Digestive...
GAAGAAATGCGACCGTGAGAGTGTCCACAGACGGACACACACACGCACGCACAGACGCAAAACGATTTTATTATCTGTCCCATGCTATATGCTATAGCTATGGGGCAGATAATAAATAGTGTATATTAACAACTAGGCTATATGCAATGTTAACGTTAGTCTATAAGAAACTTATATTATCAATAAGGATATAAAATGCTGAGCGCTGTCGACGTCCGATCGCACTAACTGTCACTGACGAGGATGCAGCGCTGCTAGTTCGACTTTATATACTACACGTGTGCTCGTTAAAGTAATTAGGCCTACGCTGAATGGACTGCGATGTCGGGCGAGATCCAGACCACGTCCAGGGCCATGTTTCGTTAACAGTTGTCGGTCGATGTATACCTGGCCAGACCGTAAATGCTTGCGGTCTGGCCACATGCAGACGTGATCCAGGACTCAAGAACCTGGCCAGACAGCAAGCTGGATCGATCAACGGTAATTACACACTCGACTAGCAATTGCGGTCTGGCTATATCCAGACCGCAAGCCTAACTAACGTCGCCATCTGCCTGCGGTCTTGCGGTCAGGTTTTAGTGAGACCGATGTAACCAACTACCCAGGTCGACTCAGCCTTCTAACCTACGTGGGACGGTAAAATGAGTACCAGTCAAAGGGCGGTGATGTTCTGCGGCTGGGGAGTAAAGGCAGGCATGGTGTAATTTGCAGGTAAAACTTTGTGATCCATGTCTGAGCGCATTTGAGGCGCTTTGCGTAAACATGCGCTATACAAATCAACGTATACTTTACTTTACTTATCGCGCTGCGCGCTTTTTCCTTCTTCCCCCTTGCTTTCTCATTTTGTGGTCATCGCCGCCGTAAGCGTGCGTCCATTATGCCTGCCTACCGTACAATTTGACAGCTGGCGTGGTGTCCCGATGTCACTTGACACCAGCTGATTCCGCATGGACTCCTATAGGCATATGCACCGTGTCTGAACAACCCACACTGCTTTGTCTGTCTCAATTGTTATTCGGCTGGAAGCTAGGCTTCCGCCAAATATTGGATTCACTCTGCGGGACAGTTTGGCAGTGTTCACACGTTCGGCTGTAAATCCGCCGTGAACTAGTGAACGGATTTGAATGAAATCTGGAGCACTCTGAGTACATTGTCAGGGGCTGGCCCTGGCAGATTTTGGGCATGATCAGTGCAGTAGCAGCAGTTTAAGAGGCGGGCAAAATTTTGTTTTTTTGTCAGGTAAATAAAGCATGATTTTGCCGATTGTCCATCGGCCAAATTTTATGACATTTGAACACAACAACAACAACGTCGATCGGCGAGATGGTGAAAACTTTCCGAACAGAATTTTGAAAATTTTAGCATAAGGGGTCGTTTTTTAAAAAAACGCAAAAATTGCTTACAAAATTTCCTGGTCTTGCAACATCAGGCTCTCATAACTCCGCAATGATTACAGATCGCCGAAAATTCACTACCAAATTGACCCTCTATGGGATGTCTGATATTGCACATCAAAACCTATAGTATGCCGCAGTGCTGGTGTGGCCTGGTGACCGATATATGGAAGGAAAGCAGACTGAATTGGAAACTGAAAATAAGTAACACGGCAGATAACGCTGACATCACTCAGTCGCAGGCACGTGACACTAGGCATCATCAAATGCAATAAGTAAACAACTTGTACACGGATAGCGGGCAGCTTTGGGCGAGTACTGTATTGTGTCATTCCACACAATATAGCTTGCTAGTTTATTAATAACATTGTTTTATGTGTTCAGATCTGCATATGCTGATATGCTGCATGACACAGAGCGGGTACGTATCATGAGTGTGCGATGGTGCGGTTGAGGAATGATGACTTTGATGATAGTGATGACAGTTTCATTGTAGTTCAGTAACACTGCTGTATTTTAGTCTATACTAATTCTGTCACTATCGATAACACTGATGACATGATACCATGACGTCAGAAGAGTACATGGAAAGTTTCAGTCTGTTCTGCACGGGTTCATAATTAGTGGACAAAAAGTTAAGGGGCAGCTTGTTAACTGAGGTTAATCTCTCTGGCCATCCTTAACCTGGCAGAACTAAATCTCCACTCAAGACCTGCACCCCGATATAGCCTATTTTTGTGTTGAAAAGGGACATTAATACTCCAACTAACCAACCAACCGTTTGTCTGTCCGCGCACGTATCTCAGAAACATTACTTCCAAAGTTCACCACATGTTCTGTACATGTTACCTATGGCTGTGGCTCAGTCCTTCTCTGATAACAATACGATAACATTATCTACTTCCGGTTTTGTGGATGATGCCATGTTTTTACATAATAGAGGGAACGGTTAGATTCAGAGACGGTGTGCATGTTTCGTTGATTTCACCACGTGACTGCACCGGGGGAGAAGTCTGCCGTTTTCGACTGCATCTTGTTCTCAGGGTTCTGGTGTTGAAGAGCTGGCATAAAGGAGCTACACCCCTTCCCTCAGGCATGGCATGTGATGGTGGCTTAAGAAAGGATGATGCCAGTTCGTGCTTTTTATTTCTTTCAATGCTTTGCTACGGCTGGTTGGGTGATGGGTAGCGCATCCGACTCATAAGAAACTTTGCCACTTCTCCCCAAAAGTTACGTTCTGGAATAGGTAGAGAAAGAGGATCAAGGGGGAACAGGCCAATCCCGGTTCACTGGGCAGATGGCCATTAAAACACAGCTGCGAGCTGGTAGTTATTAGGGTTGTAAACCGGGATTTGGTAAACCATTGTTCATTCGAATGATTCAAACTTTGGATTCAAGTTAATCAATGCTCCGGTAATAAACTAACTGCTGAGAACTACAGACATGTAAATGCTACTACAGCGATAACCCATGTAAAAGCCGTTTTGAAAAGTAAATGTACTGCATAGCAAACCAACAAGTTTATCATGGAAGAATTAGACCTAGTAAACACTGGTATGACCTTGAACTTGGAAGCGTTAAAATGCAACGGTTGCGTTCATAAATTCACCGGTGTTCGTTCGAATGATTCGAACACCCAATTCGCACCGCTGAAACCGGTTCGAAAAAAATCAAATCTAATCTCAGTTGTAATTGATGTCTAGAATAAGAAGTACTACAAGGCGCTGAGTGCTGCTATTGCTGGTCTTCATGCACGAGGCAAGAAGGTTCATGTGCTGGACGTCGGCACTGGGACTGGTCTGCTCGCAATGATGGCCGCACGTCTTGGTGCCGACTCGGTCACTGCGTGCGAGGTCAGCCTGTTGGTAGTTTTTGCTGTACTTTTGAAGCCTTTGCCACTCTCCAGTGAGCCTGTTGGTAGTTTTCGCTGTACTTTTGAAGCCTTTGCCAACTCTCCAGTGTCGGTGAAGGCATTATGTTTTCGGGCTGTCCATCCCCCGCATTCATTCGTCCGGACAGATCTCTCGATATCTCATGAGTGGTTTGAGCAATCTCGATGAAACTTATGGGGAATATTCACTAGCCCATACCGATGACCTGACTAGATTCTGGAGGTCAAATGTGAAGGTCGTAGTAAGCTGTCAAAGGCATCCACGTCAATGCTGCGGCGTTGAAGTCGTTTAAACACGTGGAACTAAAATGTGCGTGAGTGATTGCTCTGAAAGAAAGAAAGGAAGAAAGAAAGAATTTGAGAGAACTGCTGGGATTAGAACCAGTTGGTTTTATGATTAGTAAGAGCAGGGCAGAACGAGGTGCTTTGGACATGTTGAACGTAAAGATGATTGGATCAAGTGTTCCACTATGACAGGTAGGAAAAACAGAGATGACGGGATCTTGAAGGAAGAACAGTGGGGTGGGATGATGATGTTGTAGACCAGGGATGCCTGACTTATTTGAAGGCTAGGGCCACAAACAAATCTGGAACCAAAGTCAAGGGCCACAATGGGAGTCTGGGGGAAAACCCTGGTCGGGCGTCAGGGGCAAAGTCCCCTGAAGCCGACGACATTCTACTAATATTACGATAAATTTTTATTTATATCCAACTTTCAGCTGCCATATGCTGAAGTGTGACATAATCGCATTACGAACACGTGTGAAAATTAACATATTTTGAGCGGGATGCAGCGGGCTGCATCCTGGCTTTCCACGGGCCGCATGTGGGCCATGTTTTGTACACCCGTGTTGTTGACCATGTGAAAAGTTTTATTCCATCTTGAGAGGGTGCACAAATTCAGAATAAGTTGGGGGAGAAAATAGACATTAAGATGGTATTATGTTTTTTAGGTCGACTTCCAAACTTTGGAAGTCGACCTAATACAATGGGTGACAAATTTCCGTCCGTCCGTCCGTCCACAAAAAGTTTCTTCGATTTTGATGAAATTTGGTATACAGGTAGTACTCAATGAGAGATGAAAAAATGTAATGACCACGCCCGGATCCAAGGTCAAGGTCAGGAGCCCATGAAAGTCGGAAATTCGACCATTTTGGATCATTTTCAAACTATCTCCTCCCCCATTTATAATGGGGGCTGACAAATGACCACGGATTCTTAAATTAGGGCAATATCTAAGATTTTACCGGTCAGATTTTTGAAATTCGTCCTCGTTTTCCGTCACGTGACCTCTGAACTTTGGTCCTAACCACGTCTGATGGCCCTAGTCTGCCCTAGCGGAAGTCGACTGTCAGTCTCCATACGGGACTAATTTTCTTGTGACTGTCTTCGTAAACAATGTTTGTTGATGATTGCTGTATCAGTTTTTGAAAGCAGCAGGATGGCAGCAACCGTGACAGAATGTGTGTTGGTGTTTAGGCTTTTCGACCAGTTGCAGATTGTGCCGAGCAAGTGATAAAAGACAACGGATTTGATGGTCATATTAAACTGATTGCAAAACGCTCAACAGATCTTACTGTCGGACCAAGTACTTCTTTTTGTTTCTATATAGCCTTGCTACATTTTGACCATTGTTTTTCCCGCTGTCTTTGTTAACAACATTTTTACTGCTAGTTTAATGCTCACTTTTAAATCTTTGTTTTTTATTGCCGTTTAGTTCATTTGTAATCATAATCTATTTAATATGTAGTATCAAAAACGTTTTTGAGACATAAGGAAATTTTTTATTTTGATCGACATTGAGCTCAGCTGCCGTTGCACTTAACTTAAGTATCACTAGCATCTTTCAGTTACATGATTAAAGTGGTCATTTCAGATTAGTTGTCTCAGTTAAAACTTTGTTCTAATAAATTCCAACTGAAGGATAATTCCGAAGCCGAATGTTGCCGTGAAAATAAAATTATCGTGAATGTTACAAAAAAGGTGGCGTAGCTTACTTATTTGATGGTAACGGAAACGGATTTATTCCGGTAACGGATAAAATTTGATTCCATTAACGATAGTGATGACGGAAATGGAAAAATGAAAAAACGAGAACGAAACGTAAACGTAAAAATGAACAACGGAAACTGGACAAATATTATTTCATTTTTCGTTGTACAACTTTTGCCGACATTGTATGACAAGACACCATGTACACGATGTAGATGGACGCATGCCTACACATATACAGTATATATGTAGGCGTACAACATAAAATTTTCAGTTTTTGCCCGAACTGCTCGGGTGGTGCAGTTCTTTTGGCAAGCTACAGGCTATTACGCAGACCGTGTGATTTAAGTTAACGGTAACGGAAACAATAGCGCGCAGAATTTAACTACGTTAACGATAGCGATAATGGAAACGGAAAAATTGAAAAGGCTGAAACTGAAAATTTAGACTGATAACTTAACTGAAATTTTAAAAAATATCCACAAGTGAAATCACACTGCACTGCACGAATGAACTGTGCGAGTCACTTGTGCTTCAGATGCTGATATGGAGGAGAGAGCAAATGTGCTCGTCACGGAAGTCTTTGACACGGAGCTGATTGGTGAAGGTGCAATTGGCACGTTCCGACATGCACACGAACATTTACTGCAGGCAAGCTACACTTGCATACTTGCAAAGTTGTACTCATTAATACACGCTGTCACAGGAAGACTTAAGTATTAGCCACTGTAGACAAAGGGTGGCAGATATTTTACAGGAAAGTAGAGTGACACATTCAAGGTTTCGTGAGGTGTTTAGTTATGACTTTGTTAACAAAGCTGTTGCTGTGTTTCGTGGTGAAAGAATTCATTGACAGGTGGCCTATAATAATGCGTTGTTGGCTACTATCTTATCAGCAGTATTACAACCAACATATTTCGTTGGGAGGTCGAAACATCGCAGTGGGGGGTGTGTAAGGATGTTCGCGTAACATTGCAATGCAGATGTAGATGCCGCTTATCATCCTAGGACGCTGGCTTTCCCGTACTGGGTAGGGATAACTCTCCACCCCTGACCTTTTGTCTCTGATATAGCCATATTCGTGCTGAAAGGGGACGTTAAACTCCAACTAACTATCGGTTTGTGATAACAAGTTGCTGTCTGTGCCGTGGTGTGTGTCATACACGTCGTGTATGTTGCAGTCAGATAGCGTGGTGATCCCATCAGCTGCAACGGTCTACGCTCAGGTTGTGACGTCGTCATTTTTTCGTCGATGTAACACATTCGAGCCGCTGTGTTTGCCGAATGGAAAATGTATCGTTCAGCCCGAAGACACCGCCAAGTGTTCTGGTGCGGCCGCAGTTCACGACCTGCAACTGGGTCAGGTCACAATGGACATGTTCACTGCACTCACTCAGCCAGTCCCAGTCTTTCGGTACCGAACTGATCTCGTTTGCTTGTTGTATACAGACTACATGAGGCTTTTTTGGTAGCTGTGGATGACAATTGAACTTAAAAAGCGCTGTTTACGGGTCATTTCCAGGTTGGTGGTCCCGCCATTGGTCTGCAGTGTGTTTTTACAGTTACTAATGTCAGAGGTGGCGCGGTGGCGCAACAGATAGTGCGTTTGACTTGAGATCAACAGGTCGTGGGTTCAAATCCTACTCGGGGCAAATGCTGAGTAACAACCTTGGGCAAGTTGTTCACACCTATGTTCCTCTGTCACCAAGCAGTATAATTTGGTACCGGCCAAGGAGCGGTGATGCTCTGTGGCCTGGCAGAAAGTAATGGCAGCCTACCACTGCGTGGATGACTTAGGGCCGGTTGCACCATCGTGGTTCAGCACTGAACTCGATCAAGTAGGCCGCCGTGAACTGGTTCACGGCGATTGTGCGTTGCACCATTTTTAGCTGAACTCGATCAGCCTTGAACTCAAGTTTAAACTTGAACCGGCGATTTCGAGCGATCAAGCGCTGAACTTTGCGTTTAACACAAGTAAACAAAACAAAATGGCGGCGAATCATACAAATACGTGGGCATGGGTCCTACTTCATACTACAAGACGGCAGCATGCATGGCGGAAAAGCATAGACAGTAATTAGGCAGATGACCGGGCATTCCATCATCTGTCCTGTCGTGTTGACAGCAGAGTTACTTGCGTTCCGTACTACCAGGTCTGAGGTTGATAAGCTGCTAGTTTCAGTCATTAATAAGTGACTGCATTGAGTTTTGAGTGTCATAGAAAAGGCTGTATCGGATGGATGTTACCAGCATAGGTGTTCTATCGGCGATCTCCACACATCACTGTTTGGCTTATATAATTGATAAACTGTCTATAGTTGTTGGTGAGGAACTGTGATAGGTGAGACTGTGAGAGGAAGGAAATTGCAATTGCAGGTATAATAGCCATGCCTAAATCTGCGGCTATGATTGATGAATGCATGCAGGATCAACATTTCCGCGCTGAAAGGGCTTATAGCGCCGATATAGTGTTTACAGACACCCATCACTGAGTAGTTAGGCCTAACAGTTGAAGAAAACATTCTGTTGCCATCAATTAACAGACACATACTAATGACAAAGATAACGGGAAAAATACATCTATCCTATAAACGTAATGCCAGCCATGCTGTCCCGTCGTCTTTTATTATGACCGGTGGGAATAGTATCAGTGTTTTATGATAATGAAAGGTCATGGCTTACTGTTTTCAGCTGTGTGGCGTCTCGCTTTACACCAGAAACGCTGCCATACTTCTCGGTCAGTCTCTCCCAAGCCAGCTTCTTGCCATCCTTGGATGTCTTGTCAGTCGTCTTGCATTCAATCTCGGGGTACTCTAATACCATGTCGACAAGTAGCTGCTTCTCAAACTCCGAAAAGTTGCGGCAACGTTTCTCTGCTTCCATTTATATTTACAGAAGAAAACGTATAATAAATAAATAAATATCACATTTACAATAATATTTACATCGGAAGTGACGTCATTTCGGTATGTTCGATCAGCCAATAGGAGTTCATTAAATTAGGTGACCTACATAGGTCATGGTTTAAACTCTCGTTCAACAGAACCAGTTCAAAAATTAGTTGTGCAACGCAAATAACTTGAACGTGAAACTGAACGAGTTCAAGCCCTTGAACCCGTTCAGTTGATCTCAAGTTTAAACTTCGATGGTGCAATCGACCCTCAGTGTCTGAAGCACCAATATCTTTATCTTCGCCTTCACTACTGCTTTCCAGAATCACACTGGCAGATGTGCTGCAAGCTTTAGCTTTATCCCAACGTCTTTGCTCTGCCTCTGCTTCTTCCGCTCTTCCTTTTCAGTTAGTTCTTTGTCACCTGGTCCCATGTAGCCACATCGTCCTGGTTCTCTCTGCGCAATAAGAAAGTCACGAGCTTCCTGTATGCGGATAATTGTTAGTGCATCTGCATGAGCAATATCGAACAAATTTTTTATTTTCAAGCAAAAATAATTTTCTTGTGCAATATGTAGGTAGGTAGGATTCTCTGTCTTTATGTTTCTTCAAGGTCGTCCATTGTTTATACAACAGTTCTAGTTTATTGATGGCATGATCCTTCCGACAAGTTGGAACACAGCGCTAGGGTGGTCCTTATTTGACAGAAAAAATTACATTTGTAATTTATTCTGCGCTCACCCCTCAGAACTGTTAGGTTATAGGTAAAAATTAACTGTGTAAAATTTTGCTGAGTTATTTTCATATTTAGAGGTAGCTCAATGATGCTGAACTTTGCTGCAAGAAACCAATCTCGCATATGATAAGTCAGTACTGATCTTAGATATAAACTTGGCATTTTGACTTCATGACATTTAATAAAAAGAAACCACAGTGCACAGTGCACACGAATAGTTTGAACTAAACTATTCTAATGCAGTCAGTACAAATTTGAAGAGTCATACAGCAGTCCAGTTAGTTTTGAAGCGTTCTCTTCAAAGAGTCAGGATAAGCACGTCGATGAGCTTGAACCACTTGAAGAATGAACTGCAGCTGCTCTTCGTCCTTGGTCAAATGGGCACTGAATTCAATGGGCACTGAATTCATCAATCAGCGCAACTCCTCGCGCAGCATTGACCACACTAAGAGAAGTCATCTTCTGCCTTGCTTCATGAAAATCCGGCAGCTGACTCCAGTTGGCCACAACATTCTCCAGTAAGTCAACTGGAATTCCGAAGAGGCGGAACAGATTCAGCGATTTCTTTGAAGCTAAATTTTCCAGTGATTGATTTCTGATGAATTTGGGGTTGACTTGAGCTTTTTTCACAGGCTGTTCCTCACTTTCTTTGCTGTTTTTGATGCGCTGGATAATTGCCGTCTTCACTTCAGTGTCAACATTTTCATCAAACAGGCCCACTAATTCTTCCAACAGGTACCACAGGTGGTTTAAGAATTGTAGCTGTCTTTGAAATCTCTGGATGAATTACTTTATAGTTGATCAGGTCTTTCAAAAACTGGAGATCAGTTGCTGGAGCAGTGATGGCTTTGGGACACGTAATCCATACTTTCACATACAAGTAGACAATGAATATGCAGATGTCTCGCAAGCCCTTCTCTTCACGTTTAGTGAGGTGGAACTGGCGCCGGAACATCCAAATCTTGAGGGAATATAAGACCTTTGACATCCAGCGTGCCCGATGCATGGCACCTGGCGTCATGAACCGAACTCCACGTGCAGTTGTCTCACCCAGAAAGATAAGTGTCAGTTCCAACAGCTCTCTGTAGTCATCTCTGGGCTGCACTTTATCAAGTTGGTCTCTAATGAATGACACAACACTTTTTTTTACTGCAACCATTGGCGTCTCTACAGAGGAACAGACCTGATTCTTTTAAAGACTTGGCACTATAAAAGCCATGTACTTACTTACTTACTTACTTACGTACTCACTCATGACGTGTTGTGGCTTCCAGTCTGGATTGCATTGACGGACTCGTTTCAATTCAGCAGCAATGGATTCTTGCCGTTCATCAGAGAGCAGAAATGATGCAGCTGAGACATAGCCAACGTTAGTCATTAGACATATAACAAACAGTGGCAGGTCGTAGATGGTAGTGTTGTATGTGGAGTCGATAACAAACAACTCTGAACCATATATTTTCATATTTCGCTGTTGCCAGCAACTCTGATGTTTAACAATAATCGGCGAATCAGTGTTGCCTTGTAGCCCACTGCACATCACACAATCAGTAATGGGATTAAGCGAACAGTTCGTAAGATACTAGATGTAATACACAAAATAGCAAGACCACTATCATAAACTGCAAGTTTTTCTAAAATAATTTGTAACAAAACGAAAATGATACATGTATGTTGAAAGAATGGTCTGAAGATCATGAGGCATCTTCAAAATCTGACTTTTTTTGCCCCATATACACAAACGCCCTTGGGGCGCATGGCAGATCCTCACGTGTTCTCGGATCTCGTCCCA
>Ga0209780_1004564_pt1 | contig 10694 bp, 8 predicted proteins | sample WorMetexBAHAMAS2_FD_187384 | JGI IMG/M metagenome (GOLD analysis project Ga0209780, IMG submission 187384) | Marine gutless worms symbiont microbial communities from Max Planck institute for Marine Microbiology, Germany - Inanidrilus exumae... | ecosystem: Host-associated > Annelida > Digestive...
TGAAGTTACAAAAACATTTCTATTTATTTATTATTATTATTAATATTACGGCGACAGAAATTTTGCCGCATAGGGACCTAGTGCATGTAACAGTCTCCGTACCTAACTACGAGCTCCAGACATCACTGTTGAAACGTTCAGACACAAACTGAGGACATTCCTGTTCATTGCGTAACTGTCGACTCAGCGCATTAGCTGCATTGCACGATTTTGCACTATATAAATTGTTCTTAATAATATTAATTCTGCTTAGGTCTACCTGCTTGCTGTGATGGTTGACATATTTGTTCCGCTCTTTCCGACACTTTACTTGGCGCAAATGCTTCCTCTGGAACGACACGGACATCAACAGGAAACAGTCCGGTTGCTCTGAATCCTGACTGTGCCAACTCCACAGTCATCGATTTTTGCCACACCGGTGTGAAGACTTTAAAGAAAGCTCTTTTGTCCAGTATTCTTCCCGCATTCTCTCGTGTGAACAGTCGCATTTCATCATTCCATCTTCGTTTAAAAGACCCAAAGGGTACACGATCAAGAGGCTGTAGCCAATGTGTTGTATGACTCGGTAAAGCAAAAACATGTACGTTGTTGCTTTTCATCAAATTCAGGAAGTCTAGGTTAAATACATGTGAGTAGTGATTGTCCATCACGATAACATGAGGAAGACCATTATTGAGATTTGCTTCACTCTTCACATACTTCACAAAATGTTCACCAAATTCTGTGAACAATTCTTTATTAATCCAGCCATTTTGACTTGCACGTACTAACGTGCCATATGGTGCTCCGTCTTTCCACCCCTTGCCGATGTTTCGGCCCTTATGTATCACCATTGGTGGTGGTATGTCACCAAAGGCACTGATGACAGCCAAAACAGTTGATGTCTCTCCTCTTTCAACGGCGGTCATATTGTATGTCGGACAGCCAACAGCTCCAACGACTTGATCCGCTTTGTGTATGTTCTGTACTCCCGACTCATCCAAGTTCCAAATCTGCCTTGGCATATCACGAATGCCCAGTCGCTTCAGCAGATCCTCATATGCTTCAAACCACTTGGACACTTGTGTCTTATTCATACACATTGACCGTGCAACAGAAAGATTTTCAGCCTTCTTCAGGCTGACGTCTGGATGGCGACTTAAAAAGCCCTGGAACCAATAATATCCGGCTCTCTCCTTCTTGGTAGAGAAACCCTTATACCCGCGTACTTTGGCATACGCAAAAGCAATATCTTGAATCTCCTTACGTGTAAGAGGGAACCCAACTTCTGCGAGATCCTTAATTGTTTTCACCAATTCAACCTCATCACACTCTTTTAGCACTGTCGGCCTACCAGAGGCACTTTCATATCCCTGAACTCTACCATAGACTCGTCTTCTCAATGTCTCATATGGGATGCTCCACGCCCTACCTATGGTTCGAAGCGACAATCTTTCACCACCAGCCCCGGCTTCCTGTTTTCGCCACTCTTCGACAGCTTTCTGCATGTTGGTTTTGCTCCAAGAATTCAATTTTTGTCCCTTATGACTCTGTTTTCTGACAGGCTTACATCCACCAACAGTTCTGTTAAGACGAATGGGACTCGCTGTCTTCCGGCGACATTCTGCAGACGTCAGTCTACTGGTACGCTTGTGTTTATCACGTGCGTTATTTCTTCGTGCTGTCAGACGATTGTACCTTGCCATGCTGCAACAACAAAATACAACAAAATATACCTTTAAGCAATTAATAGATACTAAGATGTACTTGATATCATAACAGGGCCTGCCGTAAGCCAGAAATGTAATCATATAAAGCGAGCCAATGACTCGCTTTACCAGAAACAAGGTGACTTGCTTTAAATGACCCATCATGCAAAGTGAGCCATGCATTACAGTCGGCGCAGCTCGAGTAGTAAACAAAATACGGCAGCTATCGGCCTGCTATTAGGTCCACCAGCGGGTACTTTTTAAGGCTATAACACATATTCGTTCAACAAAGTGATAGTTACCTTTATCAATCACTTTTCGTAGATGCAATAACTCTCAAAGGATTGCCACAAAGCAATAAATATTCACAACATCGAAAAACCGAAGCACACTTTATCATTGCACATTGTAAATACTGCAAAATCGGTGACGTCATCACTTCATGTACTCATTCAGCTGTGCTATGCATGCAAGAAAATAAGTAACGCGAAAATCATCAGCAAGCCGGGAACCAAAAAGTAAACGTGACTCGCTATACCTGATGACTCGCTTTATCCTAAATGACCCTACTTGAGTCATCCGTCGACGACGATATCTCCAGGTCTTCGGCAACGTTGATACTGGATCCTGACGACGATGCCGTTGTTGACTCCTTTTTAGCGATGGTTGATCCCTTCGGAGCTCAGACTGATGACACCAGTGTTGTACTGATGCTTCAGACGACTGATGCGATCCTCCAGTCGCCTCCATTTGCATCGCCTGTGCACTGGAGGTATGCTGCGCTTACCTGGCGAATTGTGCGACTTACGCGTCGCTCTTCGTCCTTCAGCCGACGAATAAAGTGCCACAGCGATGGTCAACGGATGCTGATAGCGTCGGTGATAACTATACAAGCACAGTGAATCCAACACAACGTACAGCAATTGATGCAAAGGCGGGTCATAGGCCTACTACCAGTGATGTGCAAAATACTCCTAAAAAGTATTTTGAAAATACAAAATAAAATAGTATTTTCAAAATACTTTTCAAAATAAAATACTTTTGTACTATGATGACGTGGACATGATGTGAATCATGTGAGTGTGACAAGTATACATAGTTGAGTTTTTGCGTTTTATTTCAACTTGATGACGTGTCTGTCTTACTCTTGCTACTATGATTATTATGTTGAATTTAATGCAATGTGATTTATGTGAACTAGTTTACATTCTAGTTTATTGTTAGTCTTTGGAAAGGTAAAGGTTTATGTGAATACATCTGTCATTTACATGTTCTAACTTCTAGTTTACTATTTACTAATTAGTGGATTATTTGTCATAGGCTGTAGTTTACTAGTTAGACTGTTAGACCATCTGTCTGTCTGGTTTTTGATTGGGCTTCTTTGGACTGATAGCCCAGTATACAACATATTTATGAACATTCATCAGTGACTCCGTCTGTGTAATATTTGCTAGCAGTAGCAGCTAGCACTGTATATTATTTGCACTGTGTTGTCTGTGTTTATTTTGCAATAAATGCATTACAAGACTTGTCTTTAACTCTTTGTAGAACTAGGAATGTTTACTTTCAAATAATCAGTAGTAGGTTCTCAAGTACTAATCAATGGTAGTTGAACTAAACGATCTCAAAACAATCATCAGTCACCACTAAGGTCGTCCTCACGCTTGTAGTATAGAAAACTAAAAACGTCACAAAACTCACAACGTGACAAAAAATACATTTATACATCTAGGCTCGAGCCAAATTCATTCACTGTTACACGCATGTGCATTCACTTGCTGAAGAAGAAGTTTTTCAAACAGTTCTGGTCGCAAACGATTGCGTTTAGCTGTGCCAATAACACCGGCAACGCTAAATAGTCTCTCGACTGCTGCAGACGAGGGTAATGCAACGTTGTACTTGCGGAACACTTCACGTACGGCAGGAAACTTCACAAGGCATTGCAGTGTTCTGTCACCATCGTCAAGATACTGCAACGCTTGCAGTTCAGCTTGCGACTGTGCATTTCCAGTTTCCGAGCTAGTGTTTTCCATGAAAGTGAAGAAGTCCAAAGTCTTAGAATCCAGTGCTTCATCAACATGCAGAGACGCTTCAGCAGCGCCACTGGCACAACCTGATGCTGATGAAGCAAGTTGTCTCACAGTTCGAATGAATAAGTTCTTCAGCTGATCTGCAACGTCGCCTTCGCGGCCTTCTACCCATCTCAGCTTAAATGCTGGATGTGAAATTGTAGCCAGTGCTGCTGCTTCTGTCGACTCTGCAAAAGTGAAGTAGTCATGGAATCGTTCGTTGATAGATTCAGCGACTGCAGAGGCCAACGGAGCACAGTACTTCAGTTGCTGAGAGTCCTTCATTTCCGCATATGCATGACGTAACTGGATCAACGTTGGAAACAAGAAGCCCATGTAACTCTCAGGATTCCATTGCCCTTGTAAACGGTCCAGTCCCTGTGCCAGTGGAGTCAGAACGTGTATCTCTTCCTTCACGAAAGAATATTCCACATCTTTCAACTGAGGTAGTGCTAGAGAGACACAAAGTTGATTGACCTTCTCTTGGCCATGTAACAGAAGACTGCGTCTGGCATCATAGTAAGAGTTCCAACGGGTTGGTACTGGCAGAATTAACTGGCAACCCAATGTACCTCGAATGATCTCATTTGATTTAGGACTGTTCACTTTATTCCACACTGCGGATAATTTGCCATTTGTTGAATGCAACAGTGAACGATATTTGCCGTTGGCCTTTGCGGCAGCTGTAGGACTGCTGCAACCAACCAGGTTCAAAGTATGGCTTGCACATCTTTGGTGCGGAGGCAAGACAATGTCTTCAATTAGTTCATCTGCATCAGGCTCACATTGGTCAGCTGCTTCTGCTTGTGGTTGTATTACTGCTTCCATATCGATCTCAGTGATATCATCGTCGTCTTCACATGCCTCTTCATCGCTCTCGGCTGCTTCTACTTCCATGTGGAATTCGCGAAACGCCTTGACAAAATTGCTGCCATTGTCAGTTACGCAACATATGACCTTCTCAAGTGGTACGTTGTACTGCTTCAGAATATTTGACAGCATTGCTGCAATTCGGTCAAAGGAATGCGTGCCTGGGAAAAACCTGCAGGCCAACGCAAAAGACTTTCTTTTGAATTCACCAGTTAGAGTATGAGCAGTGACGCCCATAAAGCTTCGACGATTCTTGAAGCCAGTCCATGCATCTGCAGTGATACAAATAAAACTGCCATTATTCAGCTCTTTTTGTATATTAGAAATGAAGACTGCCTGAACGTCTTCGATTCGTCTGGTCAGAGTCCAACGTGACGGCAGATTAATGTGAGGTGCAAATCCGTGAAGTAGCTCAACAAAACTTGGGTGTTCCACATGCGATACTGGACTGAGGGAGTTAACAATATACTGTCTGATTAACTTCTCTGCTTGCTGTTGAGAGATAGCTGGCGCAGCAGTTGATGAACGTTTAATGGTCATTTGAACAAGCCGTTTCGCACTTTTGTCTTCACCTTGCACAGAAGTAACTGTGTGCTCCCTCTTCCTCTTCTTACCGGTACTTTCTTTATGTTCATTGTAGGACTGTAGTAGATCTGGATGAAATTTCTAAAACCAGACAGACTGACAGACATAAGGATTAAGAAATGCAGGCCTACAAATTATTACAAGAAGACGAGAAGTTTACTCGTCAATAACAAATACAGAAATCAGTAAATCACACATTAAAAAAGTTAAAAAAACAACTTATGGCAGGCTACCAGGGGGCCTGAAGGCCCATCTATGCTGATCAACCAACATCTGTGAAAATCAGTCACCCAAAATGGAGTTAGCATTATCATGTACGGTGGCTATAATCTACCTATACAGTTAAAAAGTACACTAAACTAGGAAAGTATATCATAGCATATATAGTAGAGAGCTTTTCTGCATTCTGATGAAATCATGTGTCGGCAGGGCCTGATTTACACGTTTGGGGGCCCTGGGCTAACATTCTGACAGGGGCCCTTCCCTGCCCCTTACCCCTTCCTTTTGTTCCCCTCCCCTTTCCCTTCTAAAGGGGGTCCGGGAGTGTCACCCCGGAAAATTTTTGGAAATCCTAGATGCCTGTAGGTGAGTTTTAGAGCATTTTAATTGGGCACTAAAATGTTTGTTTTGCAAAGCCAGTTTCGTGCTAAGCAAAAGTTGGGCAAAACAAATTTTTCGACAGGAGTTGACCTATATAAACTGCACTGACTAGACAGTCGACAATAACCAGGCACTGCACACACATGAAGCACTGCACGGCGTTACGGCGATCAAATTCTGTGTGAAAAAAAGTATCTGTTTCATTTTTGGGGGTATTTGAACACCCAAAACACCCCCTAGTTACGGCCTTAGCAGTGACAGTGTAATCGGTCCAAGTACAGCTCAATCACAGAATGACAAAACTAACGTTGATTCGTCGGAAGCAATGAAATGACACAATTACCAACTATTTCAAAATTAAATTTAGCCGGGGCCATCTGTGTGTGTCATAGGAGTACTGAATACGCAGCTGTCATTGTCAATACAACTACAACACCTATTCTAACGACTAACGACTGGAGTTAGAGTGGAGATAGGCTCGACAATAATTAGGTCATTTAACTTTGCGCAAAGCAGTCAGTAGTTGTTCAATGGCCTGTGGAACTGGGACCACTGCAGGCATTGAACGACTATACTGAGTGAGTGAGTGACTGCTTTGCCCGCAGTTCCTAAATGAGCAAATTATTGTCGAGCCTATCTCCACTCTAACTCCACTCGTAGATGTAGTGTTCAAAAATCTCTTGTACGAGATTTTTCAGCTGCAAAGTCATTAATCACATCGTCAAAGTCCACAGAACGCATCAACTCCGACTCGATGCACGTCAGCGACCGACAACGCACTCAGCCTGGCGTGACTGGCCAAGGTCGACTCAGCCTTCTACCCCCCGTGGGACGGTAAAATGAGTACCAGCCAAAGGGTGACTGATGATGCCCTGCGGCTGGGGAGTGGGGAGTAAAGGCAGGCTTGGTGTAATTTGCAGGTAAAACTGTGTGATCCATGTCTGAGCGCATTAGAGGTAGTTACGACGATGCGTTATACAAATCGACGTATACTACTACAGTACTACTGCTACTGCTACTGCTACTACTACTACTACTACTTAGTATTTACTACTACTACTACTGACCCATTGATGCGCGAAGGTGATTTTTGATTCTTGCCAACGTAGAAAATGACCTCTCGCCTTCACAGTTGGTGACTGGAAGGGTCAGATACAGCCTCAGCGCAATTCCTACATTAGGGAATGTGGACAGCAAGATTCCTCCATGTGCCCTCAACAGTCCATTCATATGTGCTACGCTCGTCACCATGTCTCCCTCCCTCTCTAATTAGAGCAATGAACTGCAGAAATTCACTAACGACAGACTCTTGGATGTCAGCAGGATAAGTGGTCACCAACTTGGAAGCATATTTCTTCACGTCGTCGTGGGCTGAATTTTTTTTGTCTTGGCTTCGGGGGCCCCTCTGCTTCGTGGGCCCTGGGCTGCAGCTCCTTTAGCCCATTGGGTAATCCAGGACTGTGTGTCGAATTTTATAAAATAAGCTAACAAATCAAGGTCACCGGGGATAGTGCCAATCGACTGTCCTCATACGATTTCCTATAGGCACTCTGTTGTAAGTTTGTCTCTATCTCACACTGTTTCCGAGATATCGGCGATTATACGTCGTGAAACGCACTTTTTCCATACCCACCCCCGGCACCCCACTCCTCTTCCAGGTGAGATTTGAAAATGTTGCCGTCGGAGGAGAGGGGAGAGGGTGAGGGAAAGGGGAGGACGACTGGACGAGTGCTATTCCGAACTATTTTAGGCCCTGCAAATAATGTGACAAATTGTTCATTACTTCTCGTTTTTCAGAAATTCATGCGTAAGATATGTTTTATATCTCAAAGTCACTACACTTACACAAAAATTGCATACCTTCAAATGCGTTAAAAAGTTCGTGGTAGCAGTGAGCGAACCAGACAATGGTCGTTTTCCATCGGGACAGTTCACACACACAGCCTTCACAGCACCGTTGTCCTTGTCGACTGATATAATGCGATAGAATTTACCGTCCAATAAAGCTGAACTACAGGCAGAGGCAACAACATGATCAGCTTGATGAGGTTCAGTAATTTCAGTCGAAGCACTGGCACTGCCACTGGTACTACTGCTGGTACTTGCAACGATGTCAGAGGCAGCAATGTCACTTTCAGTTTCAGACATAATAATTGAACTGTTCTGACTATTATTTGGTTGACAACATTTTGTAAAACATTAAAACGTCCTAGCAGACAAACGTCAACCATCAACAGTCAACAATAAAATTCCAAAGAATATCTAAACAGGTACATAACGATTAACGATTAAGCCAGAAATTAAGTAAGTAAAGAGAAGCACGGTGCAGGCTGCTGACTGCCCAGTTTAAACAAATAGGCTATCCAACTGTGAAAGTGAAACAAGAACGAAATATTGGCCATTGTCATACTTTTGATAAGTTTGCCTTTAGTTTGGCCTTTGCAGAAAGTATTTTCCAAAAAAATATTTTGAAAATAACAAAATACTTGAAAAAAGTATTTTTAAAATACTAAATAAAATACACTGATAACAGTATTTGGAAAATACAAAATAAACTACTATTTTGTATTTTTAAAATAAAATACTATTTTGAAAATACTATTTTGCACATCACTGCCTACTACATCTATTTGCCTTAATATTCGAGCCACAGTATTACATGCTTCTAAGCATTTAGCAACGACTATAAGTGTAACAACAGCAACTGCGATGACCTTGAGTGCATTTGAAGGTCGTGAACTCATCAATGCCAGTTCAAAGTCAGATATCAAATTGTGTGGATTTTGTCGTCTACAGTAGGTCTGGCGTATCTTGTTACAAGCATACGGTGTCCTTAACTAATATATGAAGAGTAATGTTTACTGAATTATGACTGATAATCGGAATTGGATCAGCGGATATGTCCGCTACATTCTCCCTCACCAGATTTCTTTCGTCCACGAAAGACTAAAAATGTCGTCTTAGATGACCTTAGTGATAATTTTGGTTGCAAGAAGGCCGGGCTCCTATCTTTAGTTTAATTCATAAAATCGGTACTGTCTTCTGGTGACGAGCCAGCATCTTCTTAGTCGGTGGCGAGCCATCTTTTCCTAAATTTCCACCGAATCTTTTTGTGGCTGGACTCGTATCTTTTGTTGAGTACCGTCATCTAAACAAAGTCTATTAACAATGAATATGGAAAGCTATAGCGTGTCTACTAGAACTAAAAACATCACCAGTCACACGGTTGTTCGGCAGAGCCGCTACACAATCTCTATATGTTCAACTAAAACAAACGATTATACATGGAATAGTCAGTTAAAAGACTAAGCTAAGCTAAGCTAGGCTAATTAATCGTTATCATTAAATAACTCGACATCTAATTAAAGAAAACAGTTCGATCGTCGCAAGCAACGGTGATGTCGATTCAACCGGAGAATTCATCTGATACATGTCCTTCTATAAGTTGGCATTCGTCCTCTTACTACCGTGAGGAAGCGTTGGACATCGGCATCGGTACGGTTTAAAGGCAAGCGCCGTCGGATTCTCGCTGAGAAGGCTGCAGCCATGGCTCTCATTCCCCGCACGACGTCGACACGATCTCTCTGCTCTACGGGTGTCCAACTATATCTCGAAGCATCTCGGTTATCTTTCCATCGGTGATAGGATCGTTGGTTGACTCTCAACGATCGGCTTGTCGGGCTCTTCATCGGTGATATCGATGAAAAAGTCATTACTCGATCGTCGGTTGATGATGAGATCTCCAAATCTTTAGCGATGCTCACGCTGGTTCCTGATGATGACGATGTCGTCAATTCATTCGGGCGACGTTTCTGATGCGATGTAGCTGCCATGGCTGATGTGGTCGGAGTCGGCTCGTCAGTTAGTGTTGCTGGCGCGAAAGGAGCCGGTCTATCCGCTCCGGTCTTTGCCGTTGGTTTGACGCGAGCACTCCTGCCGGTCCGCTTCTTGTATTTTGCGATCGTTGCTTCGTCGGCAACAGAGCCATCTAGGTTCTTCCCATGCTGCGCAATCATGTGTCGACGAAAATTGGCGATAGTAGAAAGCTCCCGTCGACACTCAGTACAGACGTAAGGATGACGAGCTGGCGTCAATCCGACTGATGTTTTTCGAGCGGTATGTTTTACCTGCACCATGCTCCAGATGTCTCTCCTTCAGATGCCAAGTCGATAATGGCAATTCGTTCTGACTGGCGGCCTTTTATAGGTAGAGCGTGCACACGGAGTGTGTGCGTGCGCTGTTCGTCTACAGAGTCCGCGCGCGCTGGTTAGCTAATGCGAGCCGCCGGAGGACACTTTACTAATGCAGGCCATAGCTCGCGAATTAATATCAGTTATCTCTTCTCGATATTTTACTGTCAGTTATTTTCTGACGATCTTTCTTCCGGCATCTCCTGTTGGCGTTTTTAAACGTTAGTGCCGTTTTTTAACTTCCATTATAGAACCTTGTCAATTATCGAATCTCTTTGGCTGTCGGATTGTACGACACAGCCTGATTCTGACTGGCTCTTCATCAGCGTTATATACACATCCGTCTGCAATAAACTTCTAACGACTTAATTATCGCACAATAAACAAAAGATGCTTTATTTAGCAAAATTATAAGTTCCTATAACACTTCTGTTCAAAATTGTCAGAACTTATGCTCGAAGTGTGCCCCACGTGCACGGACACAAGCGCTCAGACGGTGGCGCCACTGGCTGATCGCGGCATCAATGATGGACTGGTCGAACTGCGCTCACTCATTGACAAGACACGTTTTGAGTTCATCGATGTCAGCAATTTTGGAGCGATAAACTTTCTCCTGCAGAACACTCCAGACGCTGTAGTCGACCGGGTTGAGGTCTGGCGAATTCGGCGGCCACAGTGTCGGAGGTATGAAG
>Ga0209780_1004566_pt1 | contig 10693 bp, 4 predicted proteins | sample WorMetexBAHAMAS2_FD_187384 | JGI IMG/M metagenome (GOLD analysis project Ga0209780, IMG submission 187384) | Marine gutless worms symbiont microbial communities from Max Planck institute for Marine Microbiology, Germany - Inanidrilus exumae... | ecosystem: Host-associated > Annelida > Digestive...
ATATAATATATATGTATGTATATATATGTATATATATTTAAGTAACAAATTAACATAATAAAAGTAAAAATGTTGCTCCGAACTTGACACAGAAATGTTCCACCGTGAGTCCTGGGGTCAAAAGGTCAAAAAATGAAGGTAACGAGGCACAGCCAATCTATGCAATGACAGCCTTAACCGGGTGCCCACCACCTGTCTCTATCTCGGACGCTAACTGCACTCCTAATATACAATGGGTGAATAGTTCCATTTGGATTAATAGATATATGTATGTTCTGAATTTTGTTCCTTTGTTCTTAACATATCCTAATTATGGTTTCTGGTGTGTCAGACAGCCGCCAACGTAAAGGGTCCCATGAGCTCTGTATGGTTAGAAGATGCAAGGATGAGATCAGGAACAGTATCCGGCCATACAGTCATTAGCCATAATCAACCATCACGACAAACGGCAACCAGTAAACCCACGTTCATCTGTAAAACATCCTGTCAAACTGCTCTACGTGTGCGTGACTATGCAGCCTGTCTGCTCCTGTGATAAGTTTGGTCGTTGTAGCTACCGAATTTAGTGGCCTATGTGGCTTAACGGTAGAGCATTCGCTCGTGATCCTAAAGGTCGGGGTTTCGAATCTCGGCTGGTCTGCTTCCAGGTAACAGCCTGGGGCAAGCTGCTCACACGCATGTGCCTCTGTCACCAAGCAGTATAATTTAGTACCGGCCGATGGGCGGCGACGCTCTTCGGCTGGGAAGGTAACCGCAGGCCTGGCGGAAAGTAATGGCAGCCTACTGCCGGGTGGATGGCTTCAAGTCACCTGAGGGCTGACTGCCTCTACACCGGGATCAGCTCCGGGACCAACGCTCGATAACGAGTATGGGAGAATTTTACCGTTTTTAGCTACCAAATTTAGCTGAAGTAAATTCCAGAATTTTCAACGACTCAGCCAGTGAATTCAAGGACGTTTGAGGACCAACTCTGTTTTCAACATGTACAGTCCGGCACAGTCACTGTGGTCTTCTGATAAGAACTTGTTAACTATACCTCAGTTTCCATTGACTCTGTTGGTGAAAGCTACAGTCCTAAATGGATTTCTGATAATGGATTTCTGATAACTGGGTCTAATGTGTCAGTCCTCTCCGAAGACTAATAACTGTACTCTATTTATGTAGCAGATTACGGGCAACTCACATGTTCATCACCAAAAAATGCCTCTGATTTCTTCGTAAATTACGGCGCTTAGACTTATAATAAGACTGGCATCTGCCGAGTCCACTACTGTCGATTCCGAGTCCAGATTTGAGTCTGAGATTCATCTATAACATCTAGGCCAACTGTGATCATCCGCCTACTGGTCCATGTTTGACCCATATAAAACTAGATGGAAAGTACTCTGAGAGAGTACAACTCTCCGCAAAAGCAATCGCTAATCATTTACTGAAGGGCCCTATTGTGGATTGCCACCACAATGGGGGTGCGCGGATAATGGAACAGCCGTTGCAGCAGTGTTGATCGATCAATCACGTTCCTTCATGAATTTGCATATTTGGTATGTTCACTGGACAGCCGCAAGACTACCCAATTGCGAAATTTGGAGGGTTTTTGTCACCAACACTTGGCAACACTTGCCAAACGCTTTGCGTTTATGCGCTATATAAATCCACGATTGACAGTGACATTGACATAAAAGTATAAAATGTAAACAATCGCCGGTTTACAGTTTTTTTGACCATTACTTCCACATCCCTCTACCGATCGTAACGAAACACGAACTAGGTCTTCCCTTTTCCCCTAGGAACCTTCCCAGAAAATTTGGTAAAAATCCGTCCACTATCTTTTTAGTTATCGTGGTCACAGACAGACACACACAGAGACAGACAGACAAACCAACAACAGTAAAAACATATTCCCTCGCTTTCACGGGAATTGCGAGCTTGTCTTTCGTGGACTCCACTTTATGGTGCCTTTATTGTCTGATCTTTACTAAAATATGAATATAGGTGTTGACTTGTATGTGCTGATGCTACCGCATTGCACTAAATGCGAACTTGAACAAGGCCTCGATTTTAAGATGGCTGAGTTCGAATCCCTGATAAGCAAGGCTTGAGTTTCAGTCTGGCAAAAACTGGACTCAAGTCCAGACTGGAGTACTACATTATATAAATATACAGTACATATAATATATAATATTATAGTATTACATAAATCTTTTTTGACTGACTGATTCAAGGCCTAGAATTCTAGAAAATTCAATATCTTCGAGGACTTTCAAGCAAACACACCGGTGATGGCACTGTCCAGCAGATCTCTCACGGCATCGATCGTCTCGTCGAGTGCCGTGTCCAGCAGGTGGGACGTGATCCAGTGAAGGCTTCGGATGCGGTTCTGCATTGCCAGGTCTCGTTCTTCGTCGTCAGTCAGGTACGAGCAGAACATGATGCGATACAGCCGGACCATGAGGTACTTCTCGACGTAGTCCATCAGTCGATCAACCGTCTCACTTGACAAGCCTGCAATACCCACAACCATTACTGATGGCATTTTAAGTATTAAAAAGACTACAAGATGACTTCGACGTCCCAGCGTCGATGTGGACCTTCGCCACCTCGACAGCCTGCTGTGACCTTGACCTTTCAGCTTTGGCCTCCCAAATCTAACCAGGTCATCAGTTGGGGCTAGTGAATATTCTCTGTAAGTTTCATCGAGATTATTCAGCCGTTCACAAGATATCATGGTAACAAGATCTGTCCTGACAAATGAATTAACGAATGCAGCAGATGGACAGCCTGAAAACATCATGCGTTCGCCAACAGTGTCAGTTTGCAAAGGCACAGTAAATGGTTCATACTTCTACTGTAGCAATGGTAGGTAGGCAGCTCATATGCCTTTCTGAGGACAATGAGCCCAATGGGCAACTAACTAAATGTTTTAGTTAAACTAAAACTATATTTTAACTTTTAAAATTTAGTTAAACTTTTAGTTGCTAACTATTTTTCAAAAATAGTTAACTAAACTTAAATATTTAGTTAAACTTTCATCAAACTGATTCTATAACTTTTTTTATCCATGACTCAGAATGTTACTATAAATGTACAGTATAAATCTGTTCCAAAAACGAGACATATTATTAGATTTTTAAAAATCTCTGGCAACAGTTATTTCTTTAATCAGTCAAGCACCCCAAAACAACCCTTTCAATCTGTCATTTTCACTTTTAAACAATGGGCATCAGATTGTCCATTGTCTCATCAGCCAGGCGGCATCTGTGTGTGTAAGCACTTGCAAAGCTGCACTAAACAGACGCTCAACAGCTGCCTCAGCATGGTTATGTTGCTTTGTCTGAATACATCAGAAACAGCCGGACAGTCCAGCAGGCTGCTGACAGCAAAACTTTTAACCGGAAATAATATAATACGCAGTGAATCGAAAACCCAACACCATATGGAAGTATGGATCTAAAGTCATTTGTTGCATGCGACAGTAAGTAAACTCACTGCTTCATTTGCCACATAAGTTAAACTTCAGTATTGTAGACTTGTAGTAATAAATTAGTAATATACACAAAAGATGCCAATGCAATAAATACATCTAACTAATTATTTTCAGTTAAACTTTCGATCAGTAACTATTTTAAATTTAGTTAAACTCAGTTTTAACTAAACTACTGTATTTCAGTTAAACTAGTGATCTAACTAAAATAGATTTTAAACTTTTAGTTGACTTTTGCCCATCACTGGATATACCATACAGGCTGAGATGCATGGACAGTGCAATGACAAACCTATGGTTACCTTCCCAGCTGCAGAGAACTGTCACTGCCCCTCGGCCGGTGACCATTTTGCATCCTGCTGGGGATAGGAGGCTACGCTGGCCTGGGTGGTTGGCAAGGGGCATCTCGTTAATGACAGGGCTCAATGTGGAGTAACTTTGTGACCAATGCTGTTTCCATATTGCATAGTTGTATTTGTTTCCTATGTATGCTAACCGAATGTATATTATGTTTTACGTCGTCTATTTAGACCACTTATTTCTGACAGCTAGCAATGTCATATGCTACAACATAAATAAACTTACTTACTTACTTACTAACTTACTTAGGCCAAACTAATATCCACAACTCCTACGATTAACTAACCAGTCGTGCAAATTAAAATATCATGAGCATACTCACCACTGTACAGAGGCTTGGAGTGGATGCGATCTGTCATCGCTTGGTAAAAGCTGACTACAACCTCCGAGTACTCGTCGATGGGAACTTCGCCCATTGACTGAAGTCTTTCGATGATGATACGAACCTGCTTTGATATGTCTAGAGCCACTTCGTTTCTGTTTAGTGCTTTCAGAAATTCGGCAAATTCTTCGCCAACCTGTTGGCTCTCGGCACTTGTCCTTCGTACGGGCTCTTTGCGGGAGCTTGGCTGTGAAGAGGACCCTAGCAACCATTGGCAAGACTTCAGCATAGTAAAAAGAGCACATATAGATGTAATTCAACTACATATCCTCACAGCTGAAAATGGAACTGTTAAATATCACAACACAGAGAATAAATGACTAAATTAGCGTTTTGTGTCCCACTTTACACACAAAAGGTCAGTTCATAAATGTTATTTCCAACCAGTCTCTTAGGCCGGTGGTGGTACTGAAGAAACTAAACTAAACTAAAGGCCAAGGACGTAAGTCTTTATTACCATGGCCAAGGCCAAGCACTTCAGCCGGCTCCCGACACAAATATCTGTGGCTTTAAGAGTATTTGTATATCAAAGACATCAGGGCAATTAACAAACAAATGGCGAGAAAATGGGAGGAAAGAGGGCATATGGCAAAATGTAAGCCAGAAATGCAGTTTGGTTATTATCTTTTTGGGTATGAGATGAAACTATCATAAGAGCACTCACCAGATGGTGAGACAGTCTTTCTAAAGATCGACTTGACCGTTGACACTTTGTCTGTGTGCTGGCGTTTCTTTTTCACCTCGAATTTACTTAAACCACTTGTGTCTGATGCACTCTTTGTATTCCTGCACAAATACTGACAATCTGTAATAATAACAAAAACAACAACAACAGCAACGGCAACTACCTACCCGTCCATCAAACTGTCTACTGTTGGCAACCATGCTTTTCCGGTTGCTGCCTCAAGTTTGGAACCGTCTGCCAGAGGCCGTCATCTCATCGTCATCAATGCAGTCTTTCTGGCGTCAACTAAAGACTCATCTTTTTCAACCTTTGTATCCACATTTGATTCTCTGACTGCTTGTCTGGCATCGTTACAGTGGTCCTTGTAGTAACGTTGTTATCTAGGCCACTATTTAGGCCAGCTATTCAGCATTGAAGTTAGGAGTAACTTTAAGAGATTTTGCACACTGTGCTTCATTTTAAATTCATTCAAACGTAAAATAACCAAACGCAATTATGGCTACTGATGACGTTTAGTACCTCTGTCTACTCTCACGCTGCTGCTCAGCCGTTTTCACTTCCCGCCAGCATTTGCTGCAGTAGCCCTGCCATGACGGGTTACCGTAGAAACCGCATCCACTCTTACATAGCAGGTCTGACTCGTCGATCTTGATTGCGGACTTTTTCACTCTACCACCAGGTAAAAATGTAGACGCCATCTCCTGACATGCAACATCAAAAGTGAGTAAGCATTAGTCTGTCAATGAATATTTATAAATAAATACTATACAAAGTGTATAAATAAATACTACACAAACAAGGTAATCAGGTAAAACCTAACATTTTCAATGGCACATTTAGTATACAAACAGCCAGAAGTTCAGTGGTATTCATAGCAGTCGATATGTCATACGCGACACATTTTGCTAGCGAAAAGAAAGCTCAATCTTCTTTAGACCACGCCCTTCAAAACAATACTACACAACAACATTCATATTTTACGTCAATAAAGTTTTCTACACGAACTATCAGTAAATGTTGGAATAAACCTACTATAATTATTTCACTAAAGGCACCAACGATTACGAATCACAACTTTATCAAAATTATTACACTACTAATATAATGTTGACATTTCATCGTCACGTGATCAGCCTTATGACGACCACAGAGTTGAGCTGTATGTATCCTAACTGAAACGTGTAAACGAAAATTTGTAAATGTTTACTAAACGTTTGCAGTAACATCATAACATGGCGGCCAGTAACACTAACAAAATGCAGATGGCTCTCAGTCATAACAGATAGCAGCCGCCCGTAACGTTAGCTCGGCAGTCTTTAATGACGTGTTCATTTATCTGATTACTGCTTAAGTAGCGAAAATCTCACATTGCACGCGCGAACAGTCAGACGTAGAGATATGACAGCCACGTTGATTGCAAAACTTCGCCAACTTGCTGGTGGTGAAGTAATCAGTCATGCGGTTACTTACTGACCATAGACAATGTCGTTGATTATTCTTGACCCATGATGGATAAAGTGGCCAGTATTGCCGGAGTGATAGTTAAACGTTCCACGGACAATTAAAAGCTTCCTCCTGACATCAAGAAAGTAGTCATTCTCATGACATTTGGAACCGTGTCAGCCAAATTTCCCATGGATATGATGAAGACGTCTTCGTCGGCGTTTCGTCGACTCGACGGCTACAGGGTGGTATGGAGACAAAACAACAGAGACAACGTGAAACTTCCAGACCACGTCATAATCGCTCAGTGGCGGCCACAAGATGACGTCATTGCATATCCGTCGATAAAACTCTAATGTCACTCAGTCACTCACTGTGGTATCCACGGTCAGTATGAAACCGAGTTCCCACAATCGGATTTCCGCTGTTTGGCGACCAGTTTCACAACGCCAAACGCCTCGATCACAAGATTTCGGTCTGTCGATGAACATAAACGACGTCACCGCTGATCAGCTGCTCGAAAACATTCACAAGATCCTGCAAGACAAGTCGTACAAAGAACGAGTCATGAAAGTTGTAACGATCACTACTCAAGTCAACTTAAACGACACGACGGACGCAGGCGTAAACATCTCTTTGTCCCCATCAAAATATCGGCAAATTATAAACAAAATAAAATCACGTTTTAAGTTTTTTAGACGTTTGTGCCATTTTGTGGAATCATGGTCTTTAATGATGGTTTCCTGAAGTAATGAGATATTATCAATTACCGGTATCACTTGTTTACCAAAATCAAGGACGTCATGTGACACATCACACATCCCTTTTGGGGGTAACATATCATGCGTGCACTATAGTACTCCTATGTATCAATCAACACACGAAATTTCAAGTGCGTAGCTTCACCGATTCCAAAGATATGATTGTATCAAAATTTAAACAAGTAGCTCATTTGTCGCTGACAAACCCGCACGACGCGCTGCACCATCGACTAACGACAAAATTTTTAAAACAGTCACGTGACCATAAACACGCTCTTTCGTCGGTGATATGTCATCCTGTTGCTAGAATTGATATAGCTTACCTGTGTACAAAATTTGACGACTTTAGGTTCAGCCGTTCCAGTGATATGACTGGAGCCCCCAAAATTTTCATGGGTCACATGACCTGACCACGCTTCTATCAGAGACGGTTTGTCGTCCGTAGGCTGAGACTTGCACATTTAACATCTACATCAAATCTGCAGTCTCTGCGATCGCCAATTACGAAGATGCATAAGGCAACGCAAAATGCAGAAATTGAGGTAGGTTAAGGTGGTTAGTGGTCATCCAAGGTCAACGGCAACATAACCATTTGATACAGTGCATACAAAAAAAAATTAAAGAGGTCACGTGACAATGACCACGCCCCTTTCAGGAACAATTTGTCGTCCGTAGGCTGGGACTTTCTATGATCAACATGCACACCAAAATTGAAGTCTCTGGCTTAAGCCGTTCCAGAGATATCTTAGAGGGACTAAAAGTTTAAAATGGGTCACGTGACGTTAGGGGTAACGCACAAAGTTCATCTATGGCTCGATGGAAAGCGCATTGTCGACTTCCTATTATCGATAATTACAATTTTTCGCTAGCTCTCACGGATGCGGCACTATTAAGCGAAATCTGTCGAAATTGGCGTTTTCTTAAGGGGTAGGCCACTTTGATCGTAAATTTTAGGTAGATGGGGACGTCGCCCGCAATCCATTTATGGACCATTAGATAAAGGATATGTAGCTACAACTTTGCCGCTGGAAGTTTTCACACAAAGAAACTTTGCAGCAGACATTTTTCGGCAGAAGTTGAATTTTACTGGCAAAAACAGCAAAATGGCGTTTTGTGCAACCTTGTGGGGGACTTATGGGTAACGTACACGGTTCATTTATGGCTCGGTAACTATGTTCCAATCTTGCACCGTTTCTGAGATATAGCGAGATATCGGTCGAAAATCGCCGATCTGAAACTAACCTATTTGGGGCCCCCGTGGGGTGAGCCTGTTGGAATTTTGCCGAGATCTTTGGCATCGGCGAACTAGAGTCCATGGGTTATGTTATGTTTTGTTATGGATGCATGTTTGCTTTTGTTGTCCTAGGTTCAGCCATCTTAGTAGAACTTCGACTTATGACGGATGAACGGACGGACATACGGACACACGATGACAGCATAATACCGCGCTAGCATAGCGTCGCGCGGTAAACTGCCAAAAACGTCTTGACAACACAAACTTTTCTGCCATTTGAACCAGAAACGCAGCTATAGATTATGACATTATTGATGACATTAATATGACAGACAATGAAACAATGGCAAAGCTTAATAAAAATGTATTGGAATTCCCTGTCATCATCATAATCGTCGCTGTCGTTGTCGTCACTGATTACGCACAGCGTGAGAAAGTGACGTCATGTTGTTAACAGGTGTCCGCGTATAACGCATTAGCTTCACCAAGAGCTAGAATCTATTAGGGATGTGCGCGGATACAACTATACACGTGTAAACGTTTACAAAATTGAACGACATTAGGCCTATAAACGAATCTGGGACGATGACGAAATTCTGCTTTTAGAAATTAATACTCGACAAAAGCAGTCAATATCCCAAATTTACAACGTGAGATTTTTTTGACTTAATGCAAAATTAATAGATATTCCAATGAATGATCTTCATCGAAGTCTAAGCTAGGAAGTAAGTTTATAGGTATATTGTAGCCATAAGGCTAGATTAATTACATACAATTACAACAAAGTAAAATGCAATCGCATATACAAGATTAAAAATCCCTGTAAACGACGACATAGTCGCTGAAAACTGAGCCAAAAAGTAAAGTGGAAAATAATAAGTTTTTCCAGATTACACACAGGCAAAAATTGCCGGTCGTAAAAGAGAAAGATATAAAATAGAGCCAAGAATTTAAGTACCCTTTATGCTATAATTAGGTGATGACAGCAAAATCATAAAAAAACTATCAGTGATTAAAGAAATATGTTCTTGGCTGCCTCCTGGGTTAGACGGAAAGTTTATAGCCAAGAACATACAACAGTTTCCTGGTAGTTCTGTAAAGCGCTGATGTCATAGGCAGCTGCTGGTAGTTACTTAGGCTACTGCAATACTGTTACCGACACTCAGAAGCACCTGCTTTTGTTTATGGGCTGCAATTAGCATGCAAACGTTTAGTAAACATTTGCAAATCGTGTACACATTTATTAAATTAAACGATAGCGCGTCCCTAGACCTTACTGCCCGCCGCCACAGGCTGCAGGTTGAAATATGTGTCCGGGAGGTGGACTGCTAAATGGTAGGGCGTGGACTACTGTCACGGGACGCTATTATGTCCGGCGCAACGCTACCTGTTCAGGTATTATAGTGATTGAATCGTTCTGACCTCGCTGACAGCGGGGCACAAAGCGGCCACCCAGCGCGGCACCTATAGCGCACTTACGATACGATACGATACAGTAGGCCTATATTTACGTGCGCTCAAAAGCCGACGAGATGGCCCGCCCAATCTAGCGCACGGCACAGAAACAAAAAATAAGAAAATAAACATAAAAACAAAAATCGAGTAGCTCAGAAGAAACGACGGCAACCTTGTCTTAACTGTTTGTGACCCGTGACACTGCCAGGGCTGTAGAATTGGGTTTTAAAAACATACAACCCGAGACCTCGAGAAATCCTTAAGTTTTCGATATAACAATTGAAATTACAGGTCACATACGATTCCCGCTAAAATAGATGTAAATATTTGGCTGATACACCGCTAAAAACAGAGGTAAATACATAAACCTTTTGGCTGATATAATTATTACAAAGGCGTCCCAATTAAGATATAAACCGTAGATACCATACAATCCCATAATTGCTATACAGAATGACAGGGCTAGCATGAGAAGGGTAAAGGCCGTGGCCCGGAGTGTCGTCTCGGTTTAGCTCTATGTGAATCTTTAGTAGCCGTCACGGTGTAATGAAAGGAGGTCGCACAACACGTGCGACGGGTGACAGGTTATGACCCCGTCAACCGTTCGACTATCAATTTTAACCGTTGCCACCGTAAAGAGAAGCAGGCAGACACGACCTTCGGTAGATAATCTGTCAGAACTCCTCTTTCTCTTTCGTTATTTTCAGTAGTCGTTGATTAAACAACCAAAAAATTAACTGCATCGAGCCAGCATTCAAGATACTCTTTACCACTATCTGTCACTACTTCAGTCTTTCATTCCGAACTTAAGACTTGGCTTTTTGGCAAATCCTTTCCACCATAGGCCTTTTCCTTACCTATCGGACTGACTCCACGGACTACCTGACCATTT
>Ga0209780_1004567_pt1 | contig 10691 bp, 8 predicted proteins | sample WorMetexBAHAMAS2_FD_187384 | JGI IMG/M metagenome (GOLD analysis project Ga0209780, IMG submission 187384) | Marine gutless worms symbiont microbial communities from Max Planck institute for Marine Microbiology, Germany - Inanidrilus exumae... | ecosystem: Host-associated > Annelida > Digestive...
GTTTAGGAGATCCCTTACTCACGGTTGCAATGTGCGCTGTGGTGTGCAGGACAACGACCAACAGCTGGAGAGTGGAAGCAGCGTGGACGGTGGCACAGAGATGTCAGATGACGGTACCGGTGGATCCGTGGAAAGAGCGACGCCCTGCTCCAATGTAACTCGCAGTAGCAGTACTGGCGCTGCCGCTTCTGACAAGGTCAGCACAAATATCATGAATCTTCTGTAGTTTGCTGGGTGATGGCCTGGCACCGTGTTGGAACGTAATGTATAGGCCTACATCGTTATTCGCTCTTTAGGTAGAAACGTAAAAGCAAATGTCAGGTTTGATTTATGTTGGTTTGACTTTCTTAATCGAACACCCTGGAGTTGAAGGTGATCAAGGGGATTTCGGTGAAAGTTTATATGAAGTGTAATTCCGTACTTAATTTTTGCATCCATGTTTGTGGAGCCACTTCCAACCTACTAACTGTCTCCATTTTGAACCGGGGTTAGACGGTTCCCCCTCAAGTTTTCTTTCTCCGCTTGCTCTGGAAAATAACCCTTGACCTTGAGGTAAGTGGTACAGGTTTTTATGGTCCGGAGGCACTCATGCCCAACCACAAGTGACAGAACATTCAACGAAACTCAAAGCACTGACCCTTACCAGCACCATGATCTATTAATCCATTATTTGTATGCCACCGGACTTTTGAGGGAAGAAACGTTGGTCCCTTTTCGCCAGATCTTCGACGTCAGTATCCTAGTTTTGACTCCAGTACCATAGAGCGACTGCTTATGAAATAATATCCTTCATTACTGTCTGATTCGTTGATGGTACTAATGTTACAAATGTCATTTTCTGTTACAGGATACTACTGGTTCGGTCGGCAATTCGAAGGTTTCCACTACGCCTTTGGTGACAGACGTTGGACTCAGCGAACATACGTCACTTAGTGGTCTGTCTGGCGTCCCCGTAATAGCTGCTGTTGCGTGCAGCGAAGTCGAACGGTCAGAAGACTTGAAGCGTTTGGAAACGGAAGACTGGAAAGGCTGGAAGGAGGAAGTTAAGGAACCGACTGAAGCTGCGTTACCGGCACACAGCGGTGACGGTCTTTCTCTAGTGACAGCTGAGCCGGCGACAGCTGTGACAGATGCCGAAGTCTGTGATCCACGACTGATGAAGTCGGAGCAGGCAATCAACTACAGCGTCGCGGCTTCTTCGGCGTCGACGTCGGAGGCGCGATCTGGACGGGTCGTCGCCAGCGTGGCGCCGTGCGCTCCGGTCCAGCCGAGCAAGCAGCTTGGGTCGCCGTGGAAGGCGCCATTGTCCGGCGCTCTGCCTCCACATCTGAATTCATCGTCGTCGTCGTCGCAGGATCAGCTGCCGTCGACGTCTCCTCGGCCGACGTCCGTCATTCAGTCGCCAGTCGTCGTCGAGGACACGTCGTCACTGTCGCAGAACGACTCGGACGACTCCGAACAAGAACTGAGAAATCACACTCCGAGTCCCGAACCGCGTCCGGTGAACGAGGAGTGTTGTCGGAGTAAACATGCCATGTATGCCGTGTTGTTTTTACTTAGTTATTTTTATGCCTTGGCCACCTGACAGCATCGGCAAAGGCATTGTGTTTTCGGGCTGTTCGTCCTCCGTGTTCATTCGTTCGTTTGTTCATCTGGACAGATCTCATGAATGAATGGATGAAATTTGCAGCAGTGATGTTAATAAGGCCACAAGTCATAAGGCCATGGACTTTCAGCACAGACCAAGGCCAGGCCAAGGCCAAGGCCTCACTGCTACCGTAGTAGACCAAATTAAAATTAGTGACGTCACTTACTTACTTAGTGCAGAGCATCACAGTTAATATAATGATAAAAAGTAAGATAACAGTCGTCACATCTGCAATCATTTTTTGACTTATTGTTAGAATATTATTCAGTAACTAGAAACTTTACAGTGTCCAGTAAATTCAGTCTCTGAAATAACTTTCTGCAATACCATTAGCCTAATATTACTCTGTGAATAACAAGGCCATAGGTCCTAATGCCAAGGCCAAAGCCTTGAGTCCCAAAGCTAAGGCCGGCATTTATAGTCCTTAAGGCCAGGCCAAGGACTAACATCCTGATTTACAGGGATATTCACTAGCCCATACTGATGACCTTATTCGACTCTGAAGGTCGAAGGTCAAAGGTCAACATCACAACAGGCCGTCGAGGTGGCGAAGGCATCCTTGTCGACGCTGAGGCGTCGGAAGTCATCTGTGGTATAGCTTTTATTGAGTGTCAAAACTGAATAGGCAGCATATTCGAATTAGATTCTTATCACGAGTCTGGTAGCGGATGAAGAAAGGAAGAACTCGGGGCAAGTGTGGTTGGGGAAAAGTGCTTTAAGTTCAGTTCATTGTCTCGAGGCTTGTTGGTTGGGTGACGTGAAGGGCATCTGTGCCACCTCTTCCCAAAGGTTTTTGCCTGATACAAATGGAGAATGAAAACCAAGAGGCATCTCGCTAACTCGGCTTCACCTGGAAACCTGACATGAAAATCGGAGGTGATGGCAGTTTTTATTGGCAGCTGTGGTGTTGTTTCTTTTTAATGCTTTGGCCACCTGACAGTGTCGGCCAAGGCGTTATGTTTTTGGGCTGTCCGTCCGCCGCGTTCGTTCGTTCGTTTGTTCGTCCTGACAGAAACTGTTACCGGGATATCTCATGAACGGCTTGAGTAATCTGGATGAAACTTAACAGGGAATAACCAGTACCACGAACCCCTACTGATGACCTGGTTAGATTTTGGACGTCAGAGGTCAAAGGTCAAGGTCACAGCAGGCCAACGAGATGCATCCATGTCAACGCTGGGGCGTCGAAGTCCAGCTTCTAGTTTTCAGTTAGTCTCTTTTGAAGGTGTATTCATGTCACATTGCGAGTGGATGTTGTGTACGTGTAGATTTGTCAGGCGGTGGTTCCGAGGTCGCACGACATGCGCACGCTGTGATATCGAGTTTCGTCCCCACCCTCAGAGCGCTCTTGCCGATAAACGTGACAGGACAATATCTAAAACACCCCTCAAGCACAGTTCTGCTGGGCAGGCGGCAGGGACGAAGGACGTTCGAAAGCCCGAACCAAGGCCAGAAGAAAAGGTGTATAAATAATTAATTTATTAGTTTTGTTTTGCATATTGTACTCATATTCCTGCATTTGCGTCTTGCTGCCACACTCTCTATTATCACTGGGACATAACGGACATTACTCATGGCATGCTCTGTATCCTTTCCCAATTCTTGGGCGCTTGATCTCCCTTTCACCATTGTAAGACGTCACTGAATCGTGTTTTATAGACGCTGTAACGGTCTGTGAGGCGTTGCATGCTTTTTCTGCCTTTCCAGTTTCCACTCTGTTGTCTTGACTCCCATATCCTCACTGCACCCAATCCTTCGTCCTGTTAACATGTTTCCACATGGGTGCACACTCAGACGAAGTTTTGAGGCATATCAGTAGGCAGTTGTGCTACTGCTTTTAGTTTCAGAGGTCGGTATAATTATGGTGTAGGTTAGTAGGTTAGTTGTAAAACCCAGTACAATAGCGTATTGTGGTTTTTTCTGTTGAAAAACAATACCTGTGGTTGACGAAAAAAATCAGTGTAATCATGAAACTGGTGAGTAGCAAAAATGATGACAAAAAATCGTATGAAATGAAACATTTTTATTGTGGATCACTGACTTTGGAGCAGCCTGCCTACACATCTCAAACTAATGCAGTCTGTGACGACATTCAAACGTCATGTGAAATTTCGGCCATCAGCGTACTGAATAAACTGTTTAATACACCTTTTTGTGTTTGCACAGTATACACTAAAACTGTTGTTACATGAGGATAGCTAAGCTAGTATGTTTGACTGAGATGGATGGTTTTGGAGATTTTTGAAGTGTGTCAGGTTAATTTCGATGAGAGTCTATTTGTTTTGATCATATGTTCAGTTTCACAGTGTATATTTGTTTTAGAAGAAGTCACATACGCCACCGGAGAACCGCGGACTTGATGCACAGATTACCAGCACTTTGTTAGGGTACGGTGGAGACTTGACGCCCGCTATGCCACCAAGAGGACCCGGCCATCCAGCCAGCAGCCACCATCCAACTCCAGCTCTGCAGAAACTCTCCGAATATATTCGTCCCCGAGCACAAGGTTTGACTGTGTAGAATACTTAAGAAATAGTTCGTTCAGTTTCTGTTGGAACACCCCTTTCCGCCTTTGCTCCTCCCTTGCCCATTCACTTCCTCATCTTTTGCTCTTTATTACTTTTTCCCTTTTTCCTTTTCTCATTCATTTTACTTATTTTCTTCTATTGTCCATCCGACCCCTTCTACCAGAATCGTCCCACTCCGTTTCCAGGCGTGAGGTCGTAGGAGGCGACCGAACCTGGGTTTAGTTTAGTTTTGTTTTATGATTGTGTTATGTGTATTGCTGAGTTAAGATTTATTCTGGTATTTTGTTGTATTTGGTTTAGTTTAGTCTTGCGGTGCGATAGTTGTCTTCCCTTGTTGTAGGCGCTAGCGTAATAATTTAAATGCGCCTCTCGATTCCTTTCCCTTTTGGGTGGCTGCTGAACAAAAAGGCGGCCAGGGTTGAGGTTAATATATCTGAATCTCCGCATTCTTGCCATTATATTGCATTCCAGACTCTCTAGAATGTTTGTGTTAAATGTGCTTGATGCCTCAAACCTCATATGTCATTTTACCGATGTAAATAGTAGTAACAGAATAGTAAACAGATATCATAGATATGAGTTAATACATGAAGTAATATTTTACTTACTTGGTGTGGTGTTGCAGTGGAAATCTGTGTGGTTTGTTTGAAGTTTTGTATGCATGAATGAGCTTGTGAAGACAAAAATTAGATGTTTTTAACAGGTGTTGTTGAGCCGCCGAGGGTTATGCCGTGTGGGCCAGCTGGTCCTCCTGTACCACCAGTACAAAGCCTCGATGCATACCTCCGGATGCCTGGAGCTTATTTTCCTCCTACCGTTTGGGAAGCGTAAGTTAACAGTAATTTCTTGTTTAGGTTTTGATCAGTGCTATATAATATAAAAGATTTTTGCTTTGGTAAAATTCTTATGCGTTTCTCTGGCGTCTGTTTGTACAGATTATTTCTTATTTGCTTCTCAGATTAACAGTATTTTGTCTCACAAGTCTTTATTGATATGGTTGCAAACCTGCTATGTATATTGTGTGTAGAATTTGTTTTTTGTTGGTAAAATTTATTTAGATGTATTGAAATAATAACATCACATTTTTATTGAAGTAGGCTGACTATATCACATAAATTATGCATAAGGAGTGCATAAGGTGTGTGATGTGTGTGTGTGTGGAGTAAGTAAGTAAAGTAAACTAAAGTAAACAGTGTATAGCAGTTAGCATCAACTTAGCTTTCACCGCTGCGGGAAACTCGCATGCCATACGGGATCACACGGTGTTACCTGCCACCTGGTCCTGAGTACTGCTGATTCCACTGCAGATTTGGTTGTGAATGTGTAGATTGAATTGCTGTTCTAGGATGGAGCGTGATATTGCAAAAGAGAAGCGTGAAGCTTGGGAACGTGAAGTCGAGAAGATGCGACAGATTTTTGCGGCACAAGGTTGTTTTTGGTATTTCTGAATATTAGACAGATTTTTGTCCATGTATAGTGGTGTTTTGTGACAGTAACATGTGAAACATTGTATTGATGCAGATGCAATGAGTTGTTTATCGTGAAACTTCAGTTAACGCTTGTTAATGTCATGACATCCCATTTGGTCAGACTTGTCATATTTCGACATGAACACATAATGGAACAATGATTGGCGATTGGCTTCGGCAATTGATCATGCCACAGTTGCTGATCCCACTATCTGACAACTTGGCTTTGTTTTTCTTCACTGTTCTTGGTCATTGTTGAACCATTCTGCACCAACAAGGGTCCCTCATATCGTCATCATCATCATATCACAACATTTGCTATGGCACTAATCATCATCATATCACAACATTTGCTATGGCACTAATCATCCAGAGCTCAGCAGCGCCTTACATAAATAATAAAATAGTACTTATAAAAATGTTTAAAACACGGTTGAGGGTCACAATGTTGACAACAGTTGACTTGGTTGACAGTGGGTAGTTCAGGCAGAAAAAAGATGAGTTTTTAAACGGTTATGAAGATAAAGAAAATGCTGTCACAGTTGACTGAATTTTGACGACAACAGGTTTCGCAAAATAACTAGTTACTATTCGTATTTGTTCTAAAATGTCTTTCCGGATCTTGCAATATTACCGGCTTGTTGTCTGACTTTTTGAACAGAGTTTGAACGACTGGCTGTGATGGGTCCTGGTCTCAGCCCTGATGCTCCGTACCTGGAAGAACTACAGAGAGTTTACGGATCCCTGGGGGTCGGGGCACTGCCGCCTGGAATGACTCCAATTCCAAACGTTTTTCCACCCCCAAACGTCGGAGTGGATGTGGTACAGCGTGAACGCGAACGTCTGGGTAACATCGTCTTGATGATTCTTATGAGTGAATTGTGATAGTGGCTTAGTTTGTTGTTCATTTGTCATCATCATCATCATCATCCTTTTCAGTTTGTTACTTCTGCCACAGTTTTTTGGGCTAACAGCCTAACACTAACACTGTGATGCGCTTTTGATTGTGAACAGGAACAGGATAACTAAATAAGTTAGCCCCTTAGCCCCGTACGGGACTGATGGTTGACTCTTTGCAACTTCAAAGTCACGTGACACAAAAACTACGCCAAATATCAGAAATCCAGCCCGATCAAATTTAGCTATTGTGCCCTAGCTTAAGAATCAGTGGTCAGTTTTGCAGCTCCCATTGTAAATGGCGGAGGATATAGCGTTTGATAATGGCCGGATTTCCAACTTTGAAGGGCTCGTGACCTTGACCTTGACCTTGGATCGGGTCATAATGCACACCGTCGTGCATCAGTCATCGACCTCTACCTACATGCCATATTTCACTGAAATCGAAGAAACGTTTAGTGGACGGACGGACGTATGCACGTACATACGTACAGACAGACTGACATGTGAGACTGGCTTTATTAGGTCGACTCTGTCGAAGAGTCGACCTAAAACGTGATGGGTGGAATTTCATGAAATTTTGGGAATGGGTAGATGGGTAGAATACGGTATCGGAGACAGTGTTGATAACTCGTGTTCTGCCTAATCCAAATGCCTGGTTGCCATCATCCAATGCATGCGGACAGTAAAACGTGCACCAACATAAGCCTCCAGTTCGTATCTGAAGATACCAGTCAGTGTAGGTTGACCTGTATAATTGCCGTAAAACGGTTGTATGCATGTGTTGGGGAATTGGTAGAGGCTCAGAGGAGATTAGATTAAATTTTGGAAGGTCAATTTCGGGGTTCTGGTTTTAGATAGCGCACTTGCTCATTGGTAATGACACTGTGGCAAAGGTTTGTGCTCTGCTGAGTGCTGTCCAGTTGTTAGATGGAACCTGTAGATAAAATTTTGATTTATCATGATTTAACAAATTGTCTGTCGCTGACTATATAGAGATTGTTCTGCATGGTGCTTTTCGTTATACGACATGCCTGATTGTTTTAAATTGGCCAGTCTAAAATCTACTGATTATTTTACCGCGCGACGCACATGTGACGTTTATGCATAGCGCGCATTATGTGCTATATGGCTCGGTGTCCGTCTGTCCGTCTGTCACACGCCGGTGTTACACCGAAACAGCTGGCCGTCTTTTATTTGCATTTGCCGATGACTGATGGCGAACTTCGACGCCTGTCGTTGTCCATAATAAGCCACATTATCATGATGATTGTTTATCGCATGCGTGTTTCGATGATCGTTGACCTGACATTTCCAGTTGCGACTTTTGTCTTTGAAACTCTTGATATGCTCATTGTCAGCCTTTAGAACACCTGCGTCTTCACTTCTTAATACCCTTCCCATCACTGAAAGATGCCACCGTACTCCTGATGGAAGGGGAGTGGTTGCCAGCTTTCCGACGCCTGTATATATCATTGCATTTTATGAGTCTGTCGTTTCATAAGTCGGTCGTTTTCTTAGATATAAGATGGCGTCAGTGCGTGTGTTTGTTGGTGAATCGTCAGATGCGATGCGGTCGAGTCAAGAGCAGCAGCAGCAACAGCAGCAGTTGGCGGCTGCTTTGGCCGCGAGCGGAAATCGTGCGAATGCCGCCGCCGTGTACCAGCTGTTCCAGAAGTACTCTCAGGATCCGGCGATCTTGCAGCGTCACATGCTGGCGTTGGCGTCGCCGAAGGACCAGGAACTGGCGCGGATGATGGACGCGTCCAGTCTCATCTACCACTTTGCGCGTACGTGCTCCGGTTGACTCTGAAAGCCCGTTCACGTCGCCGAGCTGAGCGGAACTGAACTGAACTCGTCGTTCACAGTTTGGAACATGTTCAAGTCAGAACCAGCTCGGTTCGGTTCAGTCATGGCCATGTGAATGGGCCTTAAATTAAGCCCTTAATACTGTTGACGGTTTTAGGCCTTTGCCACCGATACTGTCAGCGAAGGCATTGTGTTTTTAGGCTGTCCCGTTGTCCCGTCCGTCCGATCAGATGTTGTTATATCTCACGAACGGCTTGAACAATTTTGATGAAACCGACAGAGAATATTCACTAGCCCCTATTGATGACCTGACTAGATTCTGGGTATCAAAGGTTAAAGGTCAAGGTCAAAGCAGGCCGTCCAGGCACCTACGTGGACGCTGAAGTCCGTCTAGTTGAATTATGTTCTGAGTTTGCGTTTCATCTGACCTTCTTGATTTTGACGGATTTTTTCCTGGTGCATCTGGATCAGCCGCTCCGCTTTGGATTTCCTCTCCAGTCATTCCATAACGGAACCTTTGCGGATAAGTGTCGCAGGTTTCTACGGATCGGATGCCCATCCTGTCACCGAACCAACAGTGTCAAAGCACTGAAGGAAACATTGTATTACGTCTCTCTGATAATCGTCAGCTGGTTGCTACTTCTGCTGCCACTGCCGGTAGTGGCAGTGGGCCTAGTAGTAGAAGTGGCAAAAAGATGCTAGCTTGTAACTAATACTATTAATATATACATGTTTATTTACCAATATACATGGTAGCAGAAATAAGAAAAACAGCAACAACAACAACAGAAAGAAAGAAAGAAAGAAAGAAACCTTATTATTGCACCAATGACTAGCATACCTTAACTAGCTGAACGTATAGGCTTGACAACTCATCCTTCGCCATAAATGCAAGAGTTTCACATATAATATTGTCGCGTGAACAGAATTTTTGCAAAAATTTACGTTTTCTATCCAGGTCCAGCTTCTAGTAATGATAAAGTCAAGAGAACGTATATCACTAACACAAACCGGGCAAGCGTCCAGACCATAAGTGAGGACTGGTAGACATTTCACAGAGGTCAAGTGTACAAGCACTTCCTCAGAAGCTAAACGGCCTATTTTCCCGAAAATAGCATTAAATGATCGATAAAAAGATTTTTTGTTGTTATCTAAGGAAATTTTAAATGTTCTTGATACGACCAGAAAAACGCCTAGATACCTACAAGTACTGACCCAATGGAGACCTTCGCCACTGTTAGTGCTAATTTCGCTGCAGCTCCTGTCCAAATCGCACACAAGTAACAGTGTTCAGTCAGTGATAACAAACAGTTCGGAATCATCCTGCCCAACAGCTTTATGTAAAGTCCAAAATGATTCATTTTGTCAAACGCCTTTTTGAGGTCTAGGGCACACAGATTCACAGTTGTTCCCTGATTAGTACAGAAATCTACTACAGCTTTAACTGAGTAAACTGCATGAGAACATCCCGTCCCTTTTTTGAAACCAAACTGACTATCATGGCTTTCAAAGAAGACCATTAATACTGATCGGTCGTTACTTACTGCTTAAGGTGACGGACCGCCGCCAGGAGGCAGGAGTTTCGTTCTAGCCAATGTATACGGGTCATTGGTAGCGTCAGAGAAGTGACCTGGTCAAAATTGCTTCGGTGGTTACATCAGTAATACATCGGTCCGTCCGACCCATCTTTTTTCCCAACTTTAATAGGACGCGCGGCGCATACTCATCGCGACTCACCAGGGGGCAGGACGCGACGCGGCCAGCGTACATTTCCTTCCGAGTATTAGGAGGACGGACATACTTGCTGAGAGTGGCTGTGGAGTGTCTGTAGCGTGCGATATTGTGCTGCTTTACAGCTGCTAATTTGTATCTTTGTCTATCTTGCCTTGCTCCAGGTTGGTCCAGGGCCCATAAAAGGGAATCTTTGGGGATAATTGTGACAGGTTTTTTCGCAGGCCGAATGCCCCACCTGTTACCCAGCCAACAACGTCAGAGCACTGATGGGAACTCAATACGTTGACACTAATCACAGAAAACAAGAAGTCAGCACTCACAAGAGTGCAAAGACCCACGCCGGCAATGTTCTTGTGACTCATTACCTTGACCTTTGACCTTTTGACCTCACAATAAATGGGTTTCCAGAGGACTCATCGTGGAAGATTTGTTTGTCAAGTTTGGTGATCCTAGCTGCATCGGTTTTTGAGATATCATGCAGAAAAACGAGACAAACGCAGGTGACAACCCTACCCCGCTACTGCTGTGGCGTGGGTAATATCCCATCTGCTCGGTCTGATCTTTTATCTACTCGCCAACGTACTCGCGTGACGGGATGCCGCACCC
>Ga0209780_1004568_pt1 | contig 10691 bp, 6 predicted proteins | sample WorMetexBAHAMAS2_FD_187384 | JGI IMG/M metagenome (GOLD analysis project Ga0209780, IMG submission 187384) | Marine gutless worms symbiont microbial communities from Max Planck institute for Marine Microbiology, Germany - Inanidrilus exumae... | ecosystem: Host-associated > Annelida > Digestive...
CATCTGTCGAGTACGCCGGTGGGAAACGCTCTCTTCTTACAGATGAAATATAGCTGCTGATTGCTAAGTTGGTCCGATCTGTCGAGTCGACTGCTCCAGTAAATACTTGTTGTAGCCGTAGACAATAACAGAATCGGGTTTCTCCACTGTGCGCTCCGCATATCGTTAAAGAACGAATATTTTGGTCTGTTAGTCTGTCAGTCGGTCTATCACCTAGTGAGCCCGGCAAAAACGGCTGAAGCGATCGAGATGCCGTTTGCGTCGACGACTCTGGTGGGCCCAGGGAAACACCTGCTGCAAATAGCAAGACTTAATGCGCAGTACGGTACTTGCCTAGCTATCCTTTAATTTGCTAAACGAAGTATTCTTTTTGGTATTTCGAAGTACGTGTGCGATATAGTCGTAAAAAGGTTGACGCTCGCTATCTCAACTCCAGATGAGTTCTTGTATACTCTATGGACTTACCATGGCAAAGTTGGCGGCAAAAATCATTCCACGGAATTTCAGTGGAAAACGTTTTCCATGGTAATTCCATGCAGTATAAAACTGGGACCTCTAAAATGCAGGATCGCCCTTGTTCGATATACCCGGTAGATGTGTGGCCAGGGCCTGGCGGTTACTTTATTTCTCACTCATTTTCCGCTGCTTAGCAGTCCTTCTAAGGGTGTCCTACAACACATTTCTGTAGTTGTACGATGCTCGTTGAAACGTCTACCTTGCCTAAACTTTGGACACCTGGGTAAGGGGTTGGTCAAAACGATCCCTACCCACTCCGGTTTTTCCATGACAAGTGCTTTGTGAAAATGATTTTACTATTCGCCATTAACAATAAAGGAAGGATAAAGGATAAAGGAAGGTGAAAGAATTTTTGAAATCGGTCAGCATGTGGCAAAGTTGGCGGCAAAAATGTAGTGGCACGTTTCTTTCCGGACACGGTGCATATGCTAAAACGGAGCATAAGCGACAGGCTAAAACAGTACAACTAGATTGCGTGGCAAAGCCCAGAGGGGGCCCTAACTCCACCACGGACCTCGGAGAGGGGTGGTAGGAAATCTACCAAATTTTTCGTGGACATAGACCCATCATCGGTCCTACACGTCATTAAATAGATTTAAGAAATATTGCTTCGTCTGGAAACTACGGCTAAAAATGTTAAGAAATCGTTAAAAAATTCGAGTCCAAATTTCGAGGTTTTTAACCCCTGCAAAAATTAGGGGAGGGTTGGCGAAATTCTCGCGGTGCGTTATCGAGTTCGACCTAGGCCCTAACATGTGGTATAGCTTTTATGACGCTCTTCTTGGTAGTCTCGGAGATTAGAGGTGGAGTTTTTAAAGTTTACGCGAAAAAAAAAGAAAAGGACAGCAGCAAAAACTACGGCAGCCCGTCGGGCGGCCTAATTAGAATGTTTCTAATCATAGGTCCAGTAGCTGTGAACATACAGATGACATCTCAGAAACTTTTCGACAACGGTATTCGAGTTTCAGTACCTACTTCTTTATTCACTAGCTTGCGTTGTTGAGATGCGTTTTATACGACAGCGATGTTCACGGCAACTTGATGCAGCGTCAGTAGCATTGAAGAACAACGCGACGTTGATCGGCGACGTACGACAGTGGAGAGACGCCGGCAACGCACCGCCTCGTGTTCGAGACCCGTCAACTACTACTACTAGTACTACTAGCCAGTCGCAATACTGCCACTACTGCACGGTGCGCAGTGATTCACAAAGCAGCAGCAGCAGCAGCAGCAGCATCAGTGCATGGATGAGCGGTGCAGCTGCAGCGCACATTAGTCACCGGACAAATCAATAGCAGCACTCACGCAGACACACACGCACACACGTGGTCAGCGCCGTCGTCGGCGCCAGATGCGCACTTAATACCCGGCAATACACCATCGCCCCGCCCCTAGCGTCTGCCTGTCTTATCCATCGGCATAACGCCATAGTATTTTACTAGAATATACACATACACCAGAGAGAAAGTCACAGACGCATGTTGCATCAAGAGCTATATGACACAAGCGGCCAACATGACCGTAAGCCCAACTGTGGACATGGCGGTTTTACAGCTATTTGTCCCGCTGTCTTCACGAATGCATGGGGACAAAAGAATGCCCCGCTTTGGAGATGGAGAAACGACTGCTACCTACCACCAAACCTCAAACCTGGCGCACTAACCCGTTGGTTAGGTTTAGGTTGACTCAATAATAGGCGACGCCACCTTACACGTAGGCCTAATCAGCAAATAAACCTCCTGTAAAACTCCAGTTGATTAAAATGGGTCGAAATTCTCAACATTTTGACATGGAATTATTTGTAAAAATTGCCATGACACAAAGAAAGGATATACGGTGTACTTCCTCTGCAACTTCCTGGAATAAATGCAACAGTTGCACGTGTCCTCGACGATAGGCGACTTTGGGTTGCAACGATACGATACGATACGATACGATGCGATACGGTAGATTAAGGTGCGCTCAAAAGCTGACGAGATGGCCAGCTTAATCTGGCGCATGGCCCAGAAACGAAAAATAAGGGGGAAAACAAATACCGAGTAGCTCAGAAGAAACGGCGCAGGCAAAAGTCCGTGGAGGCAGTCCGGGAAGAACAAATCTGAACCAGTCAGAAACGGAGAAGCAAATGCTTACCGGTTGAACGAAAGTGAATATAAACAAGACTTGTTTAGTTAGCATTATAATAAATGATCAGAAACAAAACTTCTTTTCTGAAAATTAACCAATATAGTGGAAAATACAAATGGTTCCGCGCTCCAAGAGAAAACAAGACGCTTATCTTTGCAGAGGGACCGCGCGACGCGCAATATCAGTTGCGATGTTGTCAGCTGCTGCACAACTGTACAATATGAAAAATCCCATATGAAAAAGCTTGTAACCGGTGACTAACCTTGAACGTCACTCAAGGTTATCAGAGTTGCCGCTATTCGATAGGTCATATACCACTTCCTAAACTTCTATCTTTTGCGCTTTTTCAGAGATACTACCACATTTACAGACTTCAGTGTACGTGACTGTCTGCGACCAAGAGAAGTCGTGTAGTTTTGATGAGACAGTTGAAATCACAAGCCACATGCGCTTTCCAATGAACTTACTATAGTTAATACATGCTATATTTCCTGAATTAGAAAGGCTGTGGACAGCATGATAGCTAGGCAAGTACTGCGCATTAAGTCTTGAATTTATGAATATGTTACAGAATTTCCACCTTGCAGTTATAGAATATTTATACCGTGGGCGTCGCGCGGTCCCTCTCCAGATATTTACTACTAGATATAGTAATCGTAAATTGTCCATAGTTATGGGTTTGTCAACCACTCTTACGCAATGAGCCCCGAAGACTACCAAATTCCGTAAAATAGCGCAAAATAAGGGCCATTTCGCCGCTCAAGGTCATTGATACCAATCGAAAGCTCATATACGACTTCCTATTAGTGATTAATACTAACTTACCTCCTATCTTGCACCGTTTCTGATATATGGCCCCCGAAAGCTGAACAAGGCGCCGCAGAGAGAGTGATCGTGGACCACAGATATATAGTCACATTTTCTGGCGTGGACCTGTTGCAGAGAGAGACATATTCGGGCCGAACCGTCTAACTGCACAACCACAGTCTATAAATAGATTGTGTTCGCAACCGTAGAAATGTAGATTTCTATGTTGGCAACCGCAATTGCCACATAGTTAAATATTCTAGATTCACGACGTTTAATCGTAACTGCAGTTACGAATCGTAACTGCAGACGAAAGTGTTGCCATCAATCGCTAACAAAATCGAGACCAACAAATATGACCGCAGATCTTATCTATTTTTAACAACAATCAACAAAGCGTTATGGGATTTGTTTTGGTTGACTAAAAAGCAATCACAGATCGTGAAGTGTGTTTACGTAATATGCATTTGCATATTCGCATTATCGCATAATATTATAGCAACTGGTTTGTTTACATCGCAATTGAACATAGCAACAACATCGTCAACAAAAACGGGCATAAAGTTCGCATAACTTTAATCGATTTAACATTGTAATTTCCATCCAAAAACGGCATCGTCTTCTGTTGCGTAAACTAGCTAGAGTTTAGAACGAAAGACCTTCGCCCAAATTAGTAGCCTGCACCATAGCGATTTATACATTTAGTGGCGGCCATATTTGTTGGTCCCCCTATTCGGTGGCTACACGTTTTTAGGCGAGTGCTGGCCCTCTGGGCTGTGGAGACTGCAGACAGGGGCGTGGCTTTAGCCACGCTAAAGCCACGCCCCATACGCCGTCAGTAAGCAACAGCATTCTGTGCGAATTCAACCTCGCAATCGGGAGTTCGTCATTTTAACGCCCTCGCTGGGGGTGATTCCCTGCGAATGTCGCCATAAGTGATATATTGCTAAAAACTAGATTGTTTGGGCTAAATTTCTGTCGCAGAAAGTATCCGTGCTAGATGTCACGGCTGAAGCCCTATTAAAGAAAAGCTTTCGAAATCGGCGTTTTCTGAAGGGGTGAACCATTTTGAACGCCAATTACAGGTAGATGGGGCGTCGCCCGCAATCGTTCTATGGACCGTTGGATAGGGGAATGATGTAGCTACAACTTTTGCCGCTGGAAGTTTTCGCACAAAGAAACTTTGTAGCAGACATTTTTCGATAGAAGTTGAAGTTTACTGGCACAAACAGCGATATCGCGTTTTTGTGCCACCCTTTGCGGGACTTAGGGGTAACGTACACGATTCATCTATGGCTCGTTGGAAAACGCGTTGTCGACTTTCTATAAGTGCAATTGAACTTTTTTCGCTAGCTATCACGGTTGAGGCGCTATGAGCCGATACTGGTCGAAATCGTTGTGCTCGAAAGGGGGGTAGGTCACTTTCAGCGCAAATTTTAGGGGGAAAGGGGCGTCCCCACCAACGATTATTGTCATCAGAAAACTAGAGTCCCTGGGCTATCGTATGGTGAAGAAAATTGCCGAAAATTTCAACCGGCTGAGTAGGGCGCACCAACGTCACAGACGACAGACAGACGACAGACGGACGGGCGATAGCATATAGCGAACTTGAACTCGAAAGTTCACGTTCGTTAAAAATCATTCCCTATGCTGTACGCGTCGTACAGGAAACGTCATCAGCAAGGTTGCCGACTAATAATAATAATAATAATAATAATAATAATAATAATAATAATAATAAACAGATTTGTATAGCGCCATTAGGTCGTAACTTCAGAGGCGCTGGCCTATAGCGTCACGATAGACTGCTACAAGTAGAAAAAACTACTTTTTAACAACTTATGAATGTACTTCGAAATGCAGCATAACGAAAGAATTTAACTGTATTCTTTTTGACATTCTAGGCCGCATCGCCTGCAGGCAGTGCATGGATGCAGATGAGGTCTATTGCTGCGTGCCGGTGTATTGGGCACACGGGTGGAGCCATGCAAAAACGGCTGAACCGATCGAGATGCCGTTTGGGGCTGACTCACGTGTCCAAGCAATCATGTATTAGATGGGGTCCAGATCCACCACGGGAAGTAGCGCTTTTGATGGAGGACATTCCGGCCCATTGTAACAGACGAATGTGCCTGCCCAGCGAGCGAGCTCGGCCGCCGCCGCGAGCAGTGACCAGACGGCGATGCAGCGTCTTCCAAATCACTTTAGACACAGCAAAAGCACTTCGAGTAACTTGCGAATTTTTGAAGTAACTCCGGTCAGTTTTCTGCAAACCACTCTCCACATATGCTACCTAAATGTAGCTGTGAGTATTAAATGCATTTTTACTGAATTGCGGTCTACACATGGTCACTTCATGGCGTTCTTGGACAGCGTTATATCCCGTTATCAAAACTCCGTCATTTCATTTCCCCTTTCTACACTTACACGTGCAAATCAATCCAATTGTGTGTAAGTGCTAAGTGGAATGCAGCCGGTCGCGACAAAGCGTTTACGGTTGCCAAACGCGAATTTCGTCAGAGCGCCAGCTACTGCAGTCACCTACACATGCCTAAACCTTTCAGTCATGCAGTGGCAAGGCCAGCCAGGGTCACTTCCGACAGCTGATGGACGGCGCAGTGTAGACGGCCTATTCGCTGACTGTCGACTTTCGCGTCACAACTAGTATAAACAGCTGCCAGTGTTGCTATGGATGCATTTCGGCTGTTTCCACAGCAGCGTTGCTATGGAGACAGATCTCATGCCTCACAGCGGCGACAGCGACGTGTGAGGTCTCGTTCCCAGGACTGCGTTTATACAGCCTTCGTCATAGACACTTTAAATCAGCTAAATGAGTCTGGTCACTTATATGCCGGCGCCAAAATCATTTAAACCGCCTTTTAAGCGGTCCGCACGTGTAAAATAAAATAATTTAGCCCCATACGGGACTGACGGTCGACTCCTATTTACTGCCAACTTCAAAGTCACGTGACAAAAACTAGGACAAAAATCCAAAATCCGGCCCCGATAAGCTTTAGGTATTGCCCCCTAATTTAATAATCCGTGATCATTTGCCAGCCCCCATTATAAATGGGGGAAAAGATAGCCCTTGAAAATGGCCGAATTTCCGACTTTCGAGGGCTCGTGACCTTGACCTTGGATCGGGTCATACTGCATACCGTCATGCATCACTCGTCGACCTCTACTTACATACCAAATTTCATTAAAATCGAAGAAACTTTTTGTGGACGTACGGACGGACGTACGGACGGGCGGGCGGACATTTGAGACCCATTTTATGAAGTCGACTGGGAAGGGTCGACCTAATAAATGCTGCAAGAAACATTTATTGTCTGTCAAATGCATTTGACAGACTATTTAATCACTTTGGTTTCTGTCCGTATGTATGTCTGTCCACAGGTCGGTTGTCGAACGATTACGTCCGCAATTCTTTACCGATTTTCACCAAATTTTGCACGCCGCTCAGAAATGTGGTTGTTTCGAACGTTATTGTTTCTGGGACAAACCGGAAGTAGATTACCGATTTTAGAGATATGCAAAATCCGATTTTGGCAGTTTCGCGATTGTGGCGGACATATTTGCCCACAGATCGTCACAAAACCCGAACTGAGATATAACTAAACAGCGTCGACTTTGTGCTCGGTGGTCAACGAAACCGGAAATAGAATTCAGATTTTAGAGAGGTGCAAATTTCGGTTTCGGTATCGATTTCATCACGTCTAGACATATTCTTCGGTTGAGGTTAATTTAATGACATTTAACTGCTATGTTATAGCCATGTAATGTCCTGCAAAGTGTATGTGTGAATGGCTGAGGATTAGAGCGTTGTTGTGTTTCAGTTTAGTCATCACACCAACAACTAACACGCAGTCTGATGTCACTGAATGTCTTCGCGCTGAAGAGTTAAAGAAGCAGCAGTGGAAATCAGATGCTCCACAAGCTGTTTTGCGTGACAAGCTGTTCACGAGGATTTTCGTGAGCATGGGACTGTCTACCCAGTTACTTGACAATGATGACTTCCGTGAATATCACCGTACTGTTGACCTTAAGTATAATCTACCAAGTAAGTGCATGCCGTTGACATTACAGTAGTCTACTTTTGGTTGGCTTTAGGCTAGAGACTTATTGGCATCTGCATTGAAGTGATGTGTCCAGTCATGTAGTTTAGGCCTAATTGAGACATTATCTGCAATTCTGATTTCAGGATCTGGTAGAATGGCAATGTACTGTGTAGTGTGTATATTGGCAGATGTCTAGCTCTACAGCATCCGAAGAACTGTCGCAGCCGTGCACTCAAGCACGTAACACCAGTCAGCCTCCACTGAAGCGGTTCAAGCTTCTCGCACAGGATGCCAATGCTCAATTGGCAATGGCATCTGCTTCTACTACAGTCACTGCCTCAAACACTGTTGATACTGAACTAATGGGCTATCTCTCAGACAGCAAAACCTATGACGGCAACAGTGGATTGGTCTTTCGATCAATAGTGAGCACAAATACCCTCTTCTAGCTCCAATAGCACAGGATTTGCTGGCAGCTCCTGCATCTGAGGCGTACGTGGAACGCGTGTTCTCGGTGTGTGGAGACCTGACATTAAGAAAGCGAAACCGCCTCAACAAAGGACTCGAGAAAAGAGCCTTCCTGAAAATGAATTCGAAATACTACAAGTAAAACTATCCAGTTTTGACTGATGAAAATAAAATGATATTGATATTTGACACTTGACACCTCGTGTTTTTGTTTTACACTGCCTTATTAGGTTTAAACGCTGTCACATACTGATTCAAATTTCATGCAAAATAACTGAAACTGAAAAATCAAAACTTGAATAACACTGGTCTAGAATGATTACGTGCGCAATTCTTTACCATTTTCCATAAAACTTTGCGTACGGTCCGGAAATGTGGTCGGCTAGATGCCTGTTGTTTCTGAGACAAACAGGAAGTGCACATACAATTTTAGAGGTGTGCAAAATCCGATTTTTTTCAGTTTCGTGATTGTGGTGGACATATTTTCCCACAGATCGTCAAAAAACCGAAATGAGATAGAACTAATCAGCGTTGACTTCGTTGGTCAACGAAACCGGAAATAGAATTCGTATTTTAGAGAGATGCAAATTTCGGTTTCGGTATCAATTTTATCCGGCATAGAACGACTACGTGCGCAATTCTTTACCATGTACGGCTCGGAAATGTGGTCGGCTAGATGCCGGTTGTTTCTGAGACAAACCGAAAGTAGATTACCGATTTTAGAGGTGTGCAAAATGCCCATTTTCAGTTTCGCCATTGTGGTGAACATAGGTTCCCACGGATCGTCACAAAAACCCTAACTAAGGTATAACAAATCAGCGTTGACTTCGTACTCGGTGGTCAACGAAACCGGAAATAGAATTCGGATTTTAGAGAGGTGCAAATTTCGCTTTCGGTATCGATTTCATCCGGTCTAGAACGATTACATAAGCAATTCTTTACCATTTTCCATAAAAGTTTGCGTACGACTCGGAAATGTGGTCGGCCAGATGCCTGTTGTTTCTGAGACAAACTGGAAGTAGACATGCAATTTTAGAGGTGTGCGAATTCCGATTTTGGCCGTTTAACAATTGTGCTTGCCATCTTTTTCCACGGATCGTTACAAAAATTCAAACAGATTTAAAACTAATCTGCATTGACTTTATCTCAAGTATCAACGAAACCCGAAATAGAAATTGATTTCAGAGATGTGCAAAATCCGATTTTGGCAGTTTCGCGATTGAGGTGGACATATTTTCCCACAGAAGAACGCCAATCTTGGCCGTTTCGAGGTTGCATTTGATAGACCCGAGTTCGATAGAACACAACAGTGCTTGTTTCATTGCAGTATTTATTATATTTTGGCGCGTCAGCACATGCTGCAATATAATAAATGTTTCTTTTTTTCTTGCAGCATTGTATTTTAGCGACGCACAAATCACTTAATTTTGAAACCATTTAAATGAAAGGTTTGCAGGCTGTAAACCTTTTACATCCACAATAAATGTAAACTTAACTACTTTTCGGCTTCAAATCGAAACTGGTGTTTTATGTAACTAATTACAAATGCCAAAATTTGTCATTTCCTCTTTCCTACACGGCACAAATCAGGCCATATCGCGCCTTTAAGGCAGAACTATATTATAAAGTCCCACGATGCATCAGCCTGCCATGTTTCAGCGCAATCGAGCGATGCGCGGCTGAGTTTATTGCGATTTTCCCTCAGAGGGGGCCTAAACTCCACCACGGATCTCTGAGAGGGGTGGTAGGAACTCTACCAAATTTTTCGTGGACATAGACCCATCATCGGTCCTACATGCTATTAAATGGATTTAAGAAATATTGCCTCGTTTCGAAAGTAGGGCCAAAAATGTTTAAAAAATCCAGTAAAAATCGAATCCAAATTCGAGGTTTTTGACCCCTGCAAAAATTAGGGGAGGGTTGGGCGAAATTCTAGCTGTGCGTTATCGAGTTCGACCTAGGCCCTAACATGTGGTATAACGTCTATGACGCTCTTCTTGGTAGTCACGGAGATCAGAGGTGGGTTTTTAAAAAAATTTACGCGCAAAAAAGGACAGCAGCAAAAACTAAGGCAGCCCGACTACTAACGTACGTCGGGCGGCCTAATAAGTAAATTTAAATTACGTAAATTATTTGACAGAAAAAGTTATAATTATATTTGTGTAAGATGTCCTTATTTAGAAATTAGTTTTAAACATTTGATACTGTGAAAGGAAAGAATGAAGGGAAAGGCAGTGAGAGAGAGACGAGGACAAGAGTGAGTATGATGGAATAGTGGGACTTCCAGTTTTGACCGCACCACTACGTCACCACCATCAGACAAGCACGTGTGCATTTAGGACATACGCACGTGTTGCGCGGTGGCTCAGCGGTAGGGCGTTGGACTTGCGATTTACAGGTCGAGGGTTCAATTCCTGGCCGGTCAGCTTTCACGTAACATAGGTCAACTCAGCCTTGCATCCCTCCGGGGTCGCTAAATCGAGTACCTGCTTCGGCTGAGGGTAAAGGCGGGATTCTCATCTCTGTCGGGTGGCAGGTGACACTGTGTGATCCCATATGGCATGTGAGTTTCCCGTAGCGGTGAAGAGCTAAGTTGATACGGTTGGTTGGTTGGTTGGTTGGAGTTTAACGGCGCTTTCAACACAATGTAGGTCATATCGCGCCTTTAAGGTAAGATTATATTAGAAATATTAACATTTAGTGAGTATTAAT
>Ga0209780_1004569_pt1 | contig 10691 bp, 9 predicted proteins | sample WorMetexBAHAMAS2_FD_187384 | JGI IMG/M metagenome (GOLD analysis project Ga0209780, IMG submission 187384) | Marine gutless worms symbiont microbial communities from Max Planck institute for Marine Microbiology, Germany - Inanidrilus exumae... | ecosystem: Host-associated > Annelida > Digestive...
GGGGAGGGGGTGTCTCCCTCCCTAGCCGACTAGGAGGTCTGGGGGAGTTCTCCCACCGGGGTCCGGGGCGGAGCTCCAGCCGCCAACGCATTTATAGCATATTTTAGGGTCACAGAATGCTGCTGGTGGAGATAAACATTCGGAAAATTATTACTAGGCCTGAAATGTGGTATGACATTTTACATTGAGAGCCGTATCACTTGAAAAAGTGGTACGGCTTCGGCCGTGTCTGCCGAATAGGTTCCGGGGCCAGTGGCGGTAGATGGGCCAGTAATAATACAGACATACCATCAAAACCGGCTGCTCTCCAACACCTAATCGTGTTATTACAGCATGTGTCATTTCACAACCCTACAGTCGCCGGCTCAGCATGTACACTGTAAACATCACTTGATTATGGTCACTACTACTGAACGGTTCTCGTACACATACGTCACAAATACAAAGAGGCTCGTTCGATGGCAGAAAGTCTAAAATCTTAACGTCTTGCGTTGGCTCAGAAACAAGCTGACAGCAACCATGTTCAGTTGCAAAGTCTAACAGCATGTCCTGAATATTATCACTTGGTGCATTCAAGTTGATCCAATCAACATCACCACAGTTCATGTGGCCAAAAATTAAATAAACCTTGCAGATAAATTATCTCAGGATCCACTTGACCGATTTTCACCAAATTTTCACCATATGATCGTAGATTACTGATTTAACCCCTTTTCGATTGTTTAACGGACGTTGCCATAACAACCAATTTAGGGTTAAAATGGGCGAAATCGGCCGACTCACCTTCATTCGTCGCCTTGGCATTCCTAAACGGAGTGGAATATTGCAATTTCGATTTCAATAGGTTCACCTACTATGATGTGGCTACGTTGTCTAAAATTTGGTGAACTTCGGTTCAGTAACTTCAGAGTTTAAGAAGGGCAAAGATGTACACCCTCGTCGATCAGCAGTTTGGCTGCGCTGCGCCACTGCTAGGCCTTGCAGGGATCAGTACTGAGTTTTATTGGGCGATCACTACTCAGTTTTTTCACCTATACGCTAGAAGGCGCCACTGCTATTCCGCGTGGGCTACACGCTATATAGGGTCTGCTACGCATATCTAGTTTAAATAAAATTGAATCAGTAGGTTCAAGAAAAGCCTAGTGCTAGCGCCAGATCGGCGATCTGACTGTAAGTGCTGCAAATGTTTACATGTCCTTGCTCTACGGCTGTCAGAACAGCTGGCATAGACAGGAATAAAGAAATTACATTACTGTCAACCTGTGTATCGCAGCAAGCACGCAAACAGCGCCGTTATCACGCCATTGTGCTAATGCATCGGGCCATTCAGTTCATGTTAGTCATAGGGTCAAAACGCTTGGAGTTCATCACGGTCTCTTTTATTCTCCCCGTTAGGTGGAAAAAATATTGCCATCAGCGCATCTGTGTGTCTGTTTGTTTGTTTGTCTGTCTGTATGTGTGTCTGTCCGCTCGCATACTCGTACGCGAACAATTGAAGCTGCAGAAAGTAAGTAAGTAAGTAAGTAAGTAAGTAAGTAAACATTTATTGGTGTTCGACAAACGCAAGCATCGCATACGTTACATTACATTCAAAATCATTTACATAATCATCGGAAGCCGGGTGCGAAGTCTACCGTCTCCGAATGCATCTCGGTGAACGGTTGAAATGAGTGTTAGATGCATTAGCGTTGCTTGCCAGTAATAGACGAAGTTTGGATATTCCATCTTTAAGGAAGGAAGCGAAGCTGTCAGCAAGTAAAGTATCTACTGTCATAGAAACCATATTTTTATTTTCTCTTTGAGTGCAAGTTCCTCACTTCCCTTTTTTTCTCTTCCCTCTGCTCCTCCGCCTTTCCATGTTTCTTCTGTTAAGCGAAGCTTCCTCTAGTCTCAAATCCATCCGTTGACTGAAGAGTGTTATCTCTCCATCGAGGCCCGGCGAGAAACGCATATTGTTTTTTTTCGGTGTAAACATCCTTTATTGGTGGTGACAACAGCATTGAATTTACTTTACAACAACAGCTAAAATTACTGTTGGCGCTAGATCTTGTGGGCACGCCGTACCGCTTGGCCGTACCCACTGAGCCAGTTTCTCTGAATACATACAGTTGGACAAATTAAACTCCAGAAGTCAGCGCTTCTGGGAGTGCAAAGTAAGGGTAAAAAAGATTTTCGGCGAAGTAATTTGTTGACGGTTTGACGAAGGCATCCTGGGGTTATAAGAAGATGACAAGTAATGGAACGTTAAAGCAATGTACAGGCATTGTCAACATGCATAGCACGTAAGTTGACGCAATGTCAACATGGGGTGGTTAATGCAAACTCCACACGGTTCTTATTTCCTATCGGAAATGAAATGAGTTGTTAATTACTCCCGGATCGATCGCCAGCTCGCAACTGCCTATATACACAGCCAGCTGAGGTCGAAGTCTGAGACGGCTTTCAGCAGCGATGGAGAACGCATCGTTGTCGAGTAATGTCTGGAACAACGTCACGACTACGAGTACGTCGACCTTGGAAGATGATTTCCTGAGGGCGTACCTCGCTAACATCCGTTACATTGCATTCAAAATCATCTACATCATCATCGGAACTATCGGCATGATTGACAACCTGTTCGTCATCGTCATTTTTGCGTTGTTCATCAAAATCTCCGACAAGGTATACACAGCTTGACGATGACGCAATTTCTTCATTCCTATCTATGCCAGCTGTTTTGTGGCTCCGTTATGTATATGACAAGGAAAATGTAAACATTTTGCAGCACTTCCGCCGATCTGGCGCTAGCACTGAGCTTTTCTTTTCTACTGATTCGATTTTATTTAAATAACGTGAAAATCTTTACCAGTTAACTTCGCACAGTATGACATCATGATCTGCAACATGGAGATACCGTATCGCGACCATAGATTTTACTGCGATGTCACTTCACTTCTATTGGGATTGAAATATTTTAAGCATGCACGTGTTAGTAAGGAAGTAAGTCCTGACGCTTGCATCACGACGCCAAAGCCACAGCAACGTCACAGCGGCCCTGATGATGTTCGCCGTTGCTCGCAGAAATGCGTTTTCAGTTACCGTCTGATGTTTTTTTTCAGTGGCGAAACCCCCTCGAACCTCCTTGACTTACTTTGACTTAACGACCTGACGCCAATGGCGTATTCCTTGCCCTCCAGCAGCCTGCTTGACGAACGATTGTTTATCCACATAGAACCATCCCGTGAAAGTTCTGGGACTTGATGCAGTAATATATTCCTGGAAGCCCTCTTCTCCTACAACACCTCTTGATTTCTCCTTTTTCACACCTGCTTACGAATCTGAAATCTTTATACGGGTAATACTGTCTAACTGTCCTAACAAGCAATCTGATTCTGATTCTATCCCCCAATTGGCTTCTCAAGGAATGCAGCTGGTTTAAGTCTAATGTGATAACAACCTCTCGTCCTTTTATATTTCCTCTTGTGGTGTTCCCCAAGGCTCTTTTCTCGGCCCCCTACTCTTCGTCATGTACACTACCCCTCTCAGCATTCTGATTGCTGTAATTATTTCTACTATTAACTCCCCAAGTCTCAATTATCCCGTCTCCAGAAGATACAGAACTCTCTTGTTCGTACTGTCGTTAAAGCTCCTAAGTCCTGTCATATCACTCCTATCTTACGTTCTCTCCACTGCATGGCTCAGAATCACTGAACGCATCAGATACAAGCTCCTCTCACTTGCCTACAAAGTTCTCACAAATGCTTAACCTGCATACCTTCATAAACTCATCTCTGTTCAACGTCCTCTCAGTACTCGCTTTTCATCCATTGTTACTATTGCTCGGCCACCGTCATCATCTTCTCTAAAAATTACTGATCGCTCATTTCGTTATGCTTCACCTTGTCTCTGGAATCACCTCCCTTCATCTCTTCGTCAACCTCATTATGGCACCAGTTCCTCCATTTCCGACTCACCTATTTCTTCACCCATCACTTCTTCCTCTTCTGATTCACCACTCTGTTCATTTATAACTCGCTCTCTTTTTCACTCCCGACTTAAAACCTACCTGTTTCACAAATCCTACCCCGTAGTATCATTTCTTTCTCCCGGACTGCCTTCACGGACTATTGCCCGGACCGTTTCTTTACAGCTATTCGGTATTTGTTTTTAGTTTTTCTTTATTTTTCGTTTCTGTACCATGCGCTAGATTAAGCTGACCATCTCGTCAGCTTTTGAGCGCACGTAAATCTGCCGTATCGTATCGTGTCCGTGTCATAACACAATCTTCCCGAACACTATCGTATCCACTTCTTCTTTGATCTTCCTTTAATTTGATTACCGTGCGTCTTTCCATGAAGCATCATGTGAAGCAATCTGTCATTATTCATACGAGTCACATGACCAAAATACAACAGTCTGCGAGTCTCCAAAACTTCAACAATATCTTTCTCTATACCATAAGTTTCTTTATTGTGTCAACATTTATTTTGCGACCTCGTCTTGATAATCCACAAATCTTTCTCAGTAGTGACATCTAAAATCACGTAGCCTAGCTACTGCTTATCTTCGCTTCTTACTGTCCATGTCCCTAAAATATAAAGAACAATCGCTTGCACCATGGATCTATACAACAACACTTTCGTTGCCTTGCTGATATCTTCTGTTTCCCGTATTTTGTTCAGGCTTCTCACAATTTCTGAGGCTAGACCTATTCCACGAACAACGTAGCACGCCGTCGACGCCGGTCGACCGCGATTTAACGTGTGCCTTATTGTCCGTCCGAAATGTACGCTGGCCGCGTCGCATGCTGTATCCTGGTGAGTCACGATATGCCGACGGGACAGACAGACGGACAGACGGACGGACGCCAGACCGTTACATTAGGCTTTCCGCTAGACGTGGTCAACGTAGTAAGTGATTAGCTGATTGACTGATTGATTGCTGGAGCATTTTGATGTCTTTTTTACTTTTATCTTAACAGTGCAGATGCTGTCGACACTGTTGAACCGTCGCAGCTTGTAGGTGGCATAAAACACTGAACTTGATTTACAGCACTTGTTTGTCACTGTCACAGCCAATGATGGCGACGACAATTGCGAGAACTTCACAGACTATCGTTATGAGTTTGGGTCAATTATCACGCAGAATTAACTAATTATCGTAAAAAAAGTTTTTAAACGACAGAACATTTCGCGGATGCTCTGCAACAGTTAAGCTTCTAGTTGACGGAAAACGAGAGGTTGGAGCTTTACACTAAAACGACGTATAATTCCTTTATAATTTACTATTGTCTTTAGACGATGAACCTGCTGGTCATGAACCAGAGCATTGTAGACACCTGGGCGTCTTGTTTCACGCTATTGTCAGCTGTTGTCGAGGTGGACGGCACTCGCATGTCACGCTACAGCATCTACGACCAGTTCGTCTGCCGGGCGTGGCTCACAAGACTCCCGTTCTGGGTTTTTCTAATCACTTCTACCTACAACATACTACTCATGGCACTGGAACGCTACGTGGCCGTCATCTATCCAGTCTGGTACAGCTGCCACGTAAGATCTGCGTTCGTTCGTTGGCTCAACAATGTGTTGAAACTGAACTGTAGTTCTCGCGAATACAATTCTCTGTTTGATGTTATCATAATCATCACCGTTATCATCAATATCGTCGTCGTTGTAATCATTGTTTACCGTAGATTCTGTAAATCGTGTCGCAATTTAACGAAATTTATCAATTTATCGGATCCTGGAATTTTGTAGTCGAGCACCAGAAAGCGCCTGGTCTACGGTGCAATCGTGACTATTACATCGCCGTTTCCTTGATCGTGTTCACTCTGGGTTCTTACATTACAAACATCATCAGAGGAACCTGCATACCATGGGGAGTGTTCACCAGCAACATGGCCGAAAAAGCAATCACTTCGTTACTAGTGATCGTCACCTACCTACTCCCGATGATTCTGACCGTCATCTGCTACAGCCGAATAATCTACGTCATAAGATGCAAGGTGCGCTGATATTCTCCTATAAAGTTACGATGGCTGTTAAAAATTTTACAGAGTGAAGACGCATTGTCCAAAGTAAACAACTTCGCAGAGTTCATTAGCTAGACCGTCATAACTATCGTTTGGATTAGAGACAGGGCTTCAATATACTTCTAGATTTCTCATTAAATACACAAATCCTAGCGCCTTATTGTCTGGTTCTGTCATCGCATAAGGTAAATTCATCCATCTTTTTTCGTCTTATCTTCGCTTTTTTCCCGTCTCTGTTTCCATGCACTCCGTGGCTCCAGCCCTTCCCATTCGCTTTTTATCTCACTTTCCTTCCATTCTACTTCCACTTCCATTCATACCCCTTCCTTTCTTCTCTCTCATCTTCTCCAAATTTATCCCATCTCTTTCCATCCTCTGTGAAATCAGCAACGAAGTGAAGTAAACACAGATCTAAACTTCTAATACTCGAGTTTTGACTTGGATTCGAGTCTATTTTTTTGCCGGACTTAGACTCGGACTTGCTTATCATGGAGTCGGAACCGGCCATCCTAAATCGAGTCCATATTCAAGTCCGCATACAGCTGCAATGTAGTAGCAGCACCGTATACAACAACAAGTCAGACAGTTAAAGCAACCGACCACCGTGTAAAAAACCGGATGAGTTTCGAGTACTCGAATAGTAAACTCGTTACAAGTTTGCCCAAATCTGTAGCTGTTGAGTGGTTTAACAAGGTGTCGCCCAAACTGGACGTAACACTACTGGTCCGCCGCGTGCTGCGACTGCTGCCCTTCCTGGTGAGTTACGTTGCATATGTGGGTGTTACAGACGACAGACGACGACGACGAATGACGACGCCAAACGCTAGAAACCGTTACTAGTCTGGTCCACTACACCATGTGTAGGTGGGCCAGTAATAAAACAAGCACGCGTATACCCCGACAACTTAGCAGCTCACCTGGTCAGTCGAATGATTTCTTTTAGGTGACCCCGGCTTCTGGTTCGGCTGCAAGTGCTGCTGGACGCAACGCGACAATCATGTCACTGATGGTATGCAGCGGGTATATCATCTGCTGGACGCCGAACGAGACCACATTCTTTTTTGCCAACTGTGTCGGCGTCGCCGTGGACTTCTCGGGTTGGTTCTACCACTTTACGATGGTACTGGTGTTGGTCAACAACTGCATCAACCCAATCATCTACGCCGCCAAGTACCGCGAGTTCCAGCAAGGCATCAGACGTATGGCGGCCAAACTGAATCCGAATAAACAGCAGTCGCAAGTTGCAGCTGTGGCCTGAAGTCAAAGAGTAGACGGTGATAGATATAGTGTTGTAGATTGCTGCATGTGAACACACACTTGAATAAATGGCACAGTAACGCAAGTCCCGGTAAACTATAGTACATTCGCTGCTGCCGGGCCTCGACTTTGCAACGGTCTTCACACGCAGATGTTTGTTAGCTGGATTGGACACTACTGGAAACTGAAAGCGTATTTTAATTGTTCGAGACACCTGTACGCATCTTCGAATAGCGCACATGGTGGGGCGAAGTTTGCTATCCTCGATTGCCTTGTTTCAGTTTTTGACACCGTTTATTAGAAGCCTGCAGAGTTACAAATAGTTAATCATAGCTATTATACGTATAATGACATGTATCATATTGATACTCCATGATCTAAGTCATACAGGTATACAGTATATATATATGCAGTAATCTGAAATTGTGTCATTTTTCTACATTTACACACATAGAGGGAGGGTAAATGCTGGCGTTGGTAACTTTTGATTTTAGGTGGCTTTATTCAAGATAAATCAAAAACGTTACTAACAAACTATTCTATCAGATTATGTTGAATTTTGAAAGAATGCGTAATGTAAGTAACTAGATGGCTGTATTGTGTGAAAAAAACCCACAATACAATATTCGGCTCGAAGCGCTCGGTTGTCTGTGCACAAGCCGTTTACGTCCTGCATTCGACAAAGCCTAGTGTCAAGTGACTCAGTAGTCGATGGTGATTGGCTACCTCCAACTGAGTGATGTCAGCGTTATCTGCCGTGTTGTCAACCCGAGTCGCACGTCGCAGGAAATTTGGGAGGTTTCTTATACGGAGTGTACAGGCCAGGGGAATGACTTTAAATTGATTTCAACAGTAAAATGAAAACTAGAAATTACGTCGAGGGCCATTTTGGTAGTGAATTTCGGCGATCTGTTATAATTGCGGAGTTATGGCGGCGGCGGCGGCCTGAAGTCGCAAGACGTTAAAGAATTGTGAGAAATTTTTGCGTTTTTTGGAAAAATGACCCCTACGGTAAAATTTTCACAATTTTGTTCCGAAAGTTTTCATCGCGACGCTGATCGACGTGTTCAAATTTCATGAAATTTGGCCGACGGGAAATCGTGCATTGCTTACCTGACAAAATTTCGCCTGGCTCTCCAGATGTCGCTACCACGCAGATTACGCCCAAAATCGGCCAGGACCAACAGCCGACAGTGTACTCCGAGTGCTCCAGATTTCGTCCAAATCGGTTCAATTTCGGTGGAGTTATAGCCGAATGCGTGAACTCCGCCAAAACGCGCCGTAAAGTGAATCCAATATTCGGCTGAATATTCGAGCCGAATAATTATTATAATACCTGTAAAAATTCGTAGATTAATAAATTATCTTGAAATTTATTCATAACGGTTTGTTATCGGTTCATTGGGACCAAGCGTATAGTATGTTGTGTGTAGGCCTACTGCTTGTGCGAAATGTCGAAGCACCTTGTTGGCACGACAGGAGACAGAGACATTATTTGCGATTCGCTGCACTGTAGTGATATATTTATATTGATGTGATGATTTACTGGTGACGGCTAAGAAGAACTGACGTAGTTGCTAACTCAGTCGACCATTTCACACTTTAAGTTGGCTCTTACATGTCAATATCTTCGTTCACGAACACGGAATGTTTGTTGATTCTATTTCACGAACATAAACGAATAAATGTATTTGAGTATAGGTCTACTACAACTAATATACCATACCACCATCCACCACCACTACTTTTATTTTGTGACTTCGCTTCCGGTATGGGTGCGAAATATTGCGATCAGCGTTATCTGTATAAGTTTATCTGTTTGTTTATTTGTTTGTTTGCCTGTCTGTCTGTCCTTCGCATGTCTCGAAAACCACAGTCCGAATTTTACCATTTTTGTATGTTACCTGTGGCCGTGGTTCGGTCCTCTTATGATGGCGATGCAATACATTATGTACTTCCGGTTTGTGGATGACGGAATTTTTCACATAATAGCGAATTGACCACAATCAAAGACGACGGGTTTTGTCCACTTCGCCAGGTGGCAGCACCAGTCGGACATCAGAGTGTTGTTTGGTCGAGTTTGCCAGGCTGGCGGCACCGAGGGCGAAGTCTGCCGTCTCCGACTGCATATGGTTTAAATTGCCTTTTTCTTGAGTTTTTTTGGGCCAATAAGGACATTTATAGACAAGTACGACCGTCTTTGGGGACGGCCGTATATTCATACATGCCGATCCTACGTCCGCACCGTTGCGATATATTGCCGGATGCAGGCGTGGCCCGCGCGCTCGCCGATTCGTCCGATTTTGAGCTTCTGGGGGAGCAAAGTTTACAAAAAATGTGAGATTCCTTGCCCAGGACGCCGATGAACCACTGTGCAAAATTTGACGACGCTAGCTTTATCCTCGGCGGAGAAATTCGTAAATTCGTAACGGTACAAAATTACACACACAAAATTACAAAAAAAACAGTAAACGATATAAGCAGATAAACAAATAAGAAATAGTAGGGCTAGAAATATGTCGACAGGACACAAAGGCAGTTAAAACTACACTAACAGGTACTCTACGAATACAAATTAATAACAATATTACAACGTAAAATTAAAATTGGCAAGTCGATGCTTAAAGCAAGTTACAGTTGGCGAGGTAACGACATATCCAGAAAGCTAATTCCACGCATTAATGATACGGTTACAAAAATGTCCATCTCAATTAGAAATAAATTGCTGTTTATAAAGTTTCTTGCTATTACCTCTGGCATTACGTACAGCTGAACGTTTGAGAAATATGTTAGAGTCAATAGCAACCAGATTATTGAACATTTTATAACACAAAGTCAACTCAGACTTAACTCACTCTACAATATAAACTGTCTAAACCAAGTCTATCAAGTCTACAGGTGTAAGATAAACTGTAATATCCCTTCAGACGCTTGGTGAACTGACGCAGCACAGACTCAATTTTACAAATATCTCGTTTAAACAAAAGATTCCAGATAGTGCGACTGTATTCTAAAATAGGTCTAACAAATGTGCAAAACGCTCTCGCAAGTAAACCAGGGTCACGTGACTGAAAACACTTCACAATCAGCTTCGCACGCAAGGCTGTCTTAGAAACAATACGGTCAATACGGGGCCGAAACTTGAGTTTGTTATCATTATGTAACACCTAATTCAGTTACAAAATTGACGACAGGCAAAGCGACATTGTCAATATAATATAGAAAATTACTGTCAGCACAAGTAGCACTTCCAGACACAACGTGTAAGCGTAACACACAACTTTTAGTAGGGGACAATTTTAGTTGCCAGTAGAGATGGGAATCGAACCGAACCCGAGCCGAACACACCGAACTCGAACACCATTCTAAGACCATTTCGAACCGAACCGAACGAACCCAAAGGTTTTGACAACCGAACCCGAAC
>Ga0209780_1004570_pt1 | contig 10690 bp, 4 predicted proteins | sample WorMetexBAHAMAS2_FD_187384 | JGI IMG/M metagenome (GOLD analysis project Ga0209780, IMG submission 187384) | Marine gutless worms symbiont microbial communities from Max Planck institute for Marine Microbiology, Germany - Inanidrilus exumae... | ecosystem: Host-associated > Annelida > Digestive...
AAATAAATAAATAAATAAATAAGTTAATCAATTAATTGATTGATTGATTGATTGATTAATTAATTAATTAATTAATTAATTAATTAATTAACAGAGGTTGGCGCAAAAAAATTGAGCGATTGTGACTGAGTCAAAAATTGTCACCATACTGTTGTCCGTAATTGTTCTAAATGATGTTCAATTTTTAAACTTATTTCAGCAGTAAATGTTCAAAATAACGGCTAAGGTTTCACCATACCTTAAAATGTGTCCCTACACTACCGTGTGAGTGTGAAATATTTTAGCAATTGTTCGACTCACATTGGCCACTGGCTCGTTTTTGGGGCATCATGTATTAACCATTTTGCCCAGAGTTCCAACATCGGAAGAGTAACCAGAGCGCTAGACTGCCCGAAAGTCAAAACAAAAAAGCCGGTTAGCCAGCCTGGCGTCGAATCCCTGAATTAATGTAGCTATTTCGGGAAAGCTGAGCTAAAGTGGATTAATGAACCTATGACTGTTGTAAATAGCTTCACATTCGGGTTTTTTTTTAGCTCCAACAATCTTCGATTTTTTGACACCCAAAGGATCTCCGAATACCGCGTGTTGTGCACTTGCAATACTCAATGATCTTCAACGTTATAATTATGATTATCTATTTTCGAGTTAAGGACGGTATTGTATACAAATTGTCATAGAAAAATGTTGTACTCATTTATACCAGCGCTAGAATACGTAATCGAAACGCAACTGTTATAGTCTACGGTAGACAAGTGTACAATCAATCCGAAAGTGTCGCACAAGCTATATTAGGTCGATACAGCGGTCTTTTGCATTCTACTGTCAACTTTTCCAACGAAGGGAGCTCTGGTGTTTTGTCACACAAATAACATTTGTAACAGAAAATACCATCCCGCTCTGCAAGAACACTAGATATAGCTCCACTGCAACAAAATGACCATTAAGCTTACGCACAGAACTCGACTAAACAGTTGTCGATGTTCACTTAACATTAATTAATTTGCCAGACGCTGTAACCGAGTCTACAGAGTCACGTGGTCTGTACAGCCTCGTAGTTTTGCAATTATTCGTTTTTACCTTAGTGCAATACATCGTCTGCAAGCTCTAGTTCGTTTGGAGATCGAGATTTGTATGTCTTCTGGGACTGACGTATATCCACAGATCGTCATCTGTAGATATACGTCAACTTGATAGGCACACCGTGGAGGAAATGGAACATTTATCGTCTTTCACGCGCTGGCCGATTCGTCAATTTTTGGGCTTCTGGGGGAGCAAAGTCCCCCAAAATGTGAGATTCTTTGCCTATGACGCCGACGAACCACCGTTTAAAATTTGACTCCGCTAGCTTTATCCTCAGCGGGGAAATCCGTAACCGTACAAACAAACAAACAAACAAACAGTAAACGACATATCCACACTTTGCCTATCGGCATGTGTCGATAACAATAGCACGGACGGCCGTAGCGTGCAAGCAGCAAATTCTAGCAGTCTGTCGATTGGCTGACAGAGTTTGCAGCTTGCACGCTCCGGCCGTTCGTCCACGGTGGACGAGTGCATTTGCCAACGCAAGGGGTGACACGTAAGTGGCACGGCCTTGTGTCCTTTAATACAGGACATTGGAGTGTGGCTACGCAAACATTGCGAATTTGCAGAAGCAGCGGCAAAGTCTGCCGTCTCCGACTGCATCTTGTAAATGTGAAGATCGTTTACCCCCCACCGACCAGAGTGAAATTTCGCACTCAAGATTGAATTTATGATGTGCTCTTCCCGAACGAAAAACCTCAAATTTAACCACATGTTGAATTTCGGTTTCTTCTGTATGGTCCGTACCATTTGTCACCTCGAAAATCGTTACAGGTCTGATGTGTAGTTTCGCGCTATAGGCGCTGAAAAGTTTTGGGATAATGCGGCCTGAGATTAAACCCTCATACCTTTGGAGCCCCTTGTGCGAACGCATCCAAATTTGTAAAACGTAAGTCGGTCAGCGAACTGCCTACAAATCCTTATAATTTAGTAAAAATTACCCAAGAAATTACCCGCACGGACGTTTATATTTCCAAGTTTCCTAAAATGTACAGTTTTGGGGTCCGCTTGTATTCTTAAATTTCGTAAAATTTACAGCTTTGGATTTTGTAACTAAGTTCCATACCCACACATAAGTACCTGGGATGTTTCATTAGATGTATAACTGTTGAAATAGGCTACGAGTCTTATTTTGTAAATGTCATGGTTCGTTTAGTTTTCTTTATTTTTTCATTTTTTTGTGACGTGCTCTAGATTAAGCTGGCCCTTCCGTCAGTTTTGCGCGCACGTAAATATATCGTATCGTATCGTATCGTAGAGATGTCATTAATCTTCCTACACGTCGGATAAAACATAATCTGGTTTTCGTTCTTTAGTTTACTGCCGTATGTATTATATTTAGTATTAAGACTTAGGCCTACTGTGTTTTTATATTGTACTGTTTTATTGTGCTGCTTTTATCGTATTACGTGATGATGATGATACCCTAACCTTGCACCGTGGGGTGAAATTTGGCAAGGAAGAGTCAACTGTCGACTTTATCACACCCAATTACAACCCAAAACCTCTAAACGACCTTTGACTAATCGAAATATCGGCGTTCGTCTGCGGGCAATCGTACGGTAATAATTGATTACGTTACTACGACAACTGTTACTTTGCCGCACATAATTGATTCAGCTATGTTATTTATTTGTTTTATTTAACGGTAAATCGTTACTGGAGAATTTTAAAATACGATACATTCAGAATCAGTGAATAGGTTAAGCTTAGACTCTAGCATTCGCATACAGTTTCTAATCAAGACATGCATTGGTGAACTGTGACTGTGAGCGCCATAATTTGGCTGCACAAGCTATAGATCTAATACAACGACGCATCTGTGCCAAATGACAGCAGTCATCTGTCTTCTATTGTCAGGCGGATTATTATTATTATTATTATTATTATTATTATTATTACATGCATATGTCAGAAAAATGACGTCGAATGTGCAGAGGTTAGGCTACGTCGCTTGTGTGGGCGTGGCTCACTGAACAACAGTAAATTTGTCTGACGCTGCAACGCTGGACAAAATTAATGGACGTCATTCAGAGGAGAGCAATTCGTAATTATACGGTCATACCTATCATATGCCATACAATAACGCTTTATATATTGACTCAAATTCCTAGACTCAGTAGCATGTTACAGAAGGGAGCAACTTTCACGCAGCGTTTTATGACGTTTTCAGAATTTAATGACCGTCGCTATTTACACCTGCATAGACTCTATAATTTGGTCGCTTTCTCTTAGTATAAGCAAGTCATGAGCTGTTCACCGCCTCTGAAGTTACGACCTTATGGCGGTATAGAAATTTGTGTATTAGGTCTATTATTATTATTATTATTTACGGCAGTGTGGGAGTTTTTCTTAAGGAGGCGGGTATGATAGCCATCAAATATTTCAAAATAACTCAAACTTGTGGTTGGTTTATGGTTAACAGGTGACATGATACATTATTCCAGGAGAAAGGTGACAGTGAAGACCATACCACGCGACTCTGTGGCTGTTCGACTGGCATCAGTGGTACTTCCACTACGAACATCGTCGACATTTGTAGTTCAAATTAAACGTGATTTTCGGAAATTTCGTAAGATGAAACGTCTTTTTCAACGCAATGCACGCAAGGTTGTGTCGTTGATTGCAGTTGAATATTAGCCAGAGAACACTTAATGTAGTTTATGTTTTTGACAACATAAGAATTTGCAAACTGTACAACTCTTGTTACACTCTCTGACATTGTTATTGGTAAACTAAATATCTATAGAAATTTTTATAGGCTACCTATAGCAATGTCAGACAGTGAAACTAAGATTTAACAAAGTTTGTCAAGTCAGTCGCAAAACATTTACCTTTTACGAGCGACAGTAATTAGAAAGGTGAAGTTTCGTATAAGAGTTTAGAGCGTGTCAGAATAATTTCATAACGACACGATAGCATAATTACATGCAACTATACCGTGTTATGAAAAAACAGAAGAGTTTAGATTTATTTATTGTCAAAATTTAAGTTACAACAATTTACGAACGCTGAGGATATGTGATACATCTCTTGAGCTGCCAATCCAATCATATACGAGCTTTACAAATCCATCGTTCGTCAATGTCCTGTACTGCAACTTCAGTCAACTCCAGCAATTTAGGCAACCGATCGTCCACAGGATGGCACATAAAAAATATGGAATATATAGAACTATAATACAACGACGCAGTTATACACGAGTGAATGCTATATTGTTATGGGGTTTTATCATTAAACACGTGTCGCTCAATCATGGTTTTACCTGAACGTACATCAGTGAAAAATTCGGTAAAATCCATGTGTTGTTGTCAAATTCAGCATAATTTCGGGTGTAGTGAAGATGTACGCAAATTAGGCAAAGAATATTCAAATTCCCCGACACGCAATACACGGGGCAAAAAGGTTGGGAATGTATGTAAATGTAAATTTGTATAGCGCATCCTCGCACGCTAAAAGGCTAACCCCTAGTGTGCTCAGTGCTAGCTAGTACTGTGCAAACAAAAATGCATCTAGTGCTGACATGAAACTGTTAGAGTCAGAATGTCACCATGCTATACAGTAAGTGACTAAAACAACATTTAATTAAGTAAATAATATATCTAAATCTCATCATCACTTTTCGCCATTTTGGTCGTGAAAACAGCTTACATTCACCGTAGCTCGCAGCTGCCGTTTTTGAAAGAATATAGTGTTAAAAAATAAAACGTTCAACATTTCGGTTAAAATTTTTGTTAAACAGTTTAGCGTTCACATAAGTTGGCAACGCTTGCGTCGGTCCACGTGCGGTTGCGAAATTTTTGTAAGTCCGCATTTTGGGACAAAGTTCATGGGAGAATTACCTTTCTTTTCGGAGATACCCAAATTCCCTTCCAACGCAATGTAGGATAAGTCGACGGCAGCTTCTGTGCCCAAAAGAAGTTCAATCCGTTTAGCCGTTTCGATACAACACCGGCTTGTGACGGACAGACGGGCGTACACATATCCATGGCTAATACCGCGCTACGCTAGCACAGCGTCGCGCGGTTAAAAATGAACAGTGACCATCGTGCAACAGTGAACTTTGATCTCTGACCTTCTAACTTGACCTAGAGTGAGTCACGATAAAGCAGCAGGCCAAAATCTGCATGGGTCAAATGTCGTTAAGTTATTGTCCAGACACAGAGACACACACTATGACTGATTGCTTAACATGGACTACTAAAGTGGTTGGGATAATAATGGCAGTCACGTGCCACTGTAGATATCGCTGTAGTCACACACACAGCGCAAGTATAGGTGATATGTCACTGCTGCGCTGCGGCGGCGCTTGTGGACAAATGAATACTGCTGTTGACAGCCTGCTGATGCGATTGTCCGCTGAGAAAAGATGCCAGACGTCTCACGCCGTGCTGGAACTCACGGAACTTGGCTGCGTAGATGAAAGGGTTGATGCAGCTGTTGGTGAAGACCAGTACCACGGTGAAGTGGTAGAACCAGTGACAGACTTCGACGAATATTTTTGTAGGATACTGCAACTCAACTCGGACAAATGACTTACTGGTTACTCAAGTACAAGAGAAAAGAACCAAGAACACGTCAGAGATGTTTGCGAATGTTTTTGAAGACATGTCTACCGGTGAAGTGAAGTGGTAAAACCAGCCAGCTACGTAAACGTCATAACCTTTAAGTAAGTAAGTAAGTTAGTAAATAAGTCATTCGCAGTTTAGCAAATAATTCACGAAAGTGAATAACTAAAAGACGGATGCAAGAGAAACATATGAAGTGGTAGAACCAGCCTTGAAAGTCGATATGGTAGCCGACGTAGTTGATAAAGAAGTAGACCTGGTTTGGTGTCCAGCATATGATGAAGCCACAGCATACCATCATTGACGTAAGAGCAGCGTTGCGTCCAGCCGTAGAAACCGCCGAACTGCCTGTAGGATGCACCTACATGAAGTGCACACGAAATCACTGATAATAACGATCAGTAAACTACAGTCGAGGACAACCGTAGTACTCAAACCTAAACGGTTTCTTTTTAAAACTAATTAATGTGATTAACAAAAATTAAAAAGCGATGAAGATTAGACAGAGAACGCATTCGAAGGAATATAGAAATATATAAATATATAGCCGCATGCTATTGCTGTTAATGTCGACAATGAATCGCATAATTGCAAAAATGCCTTTAATGTGCGTCATATGTCGCTACGAAATGTTGCAGAAGTCTGAGGCCTGTTTCCTCCCTTAGTTTCACTTCATGCCCCCAACTCTGGACTACATTCGTCGTTTCGTCTGAGCTATTCGGGTTTTGTTTTTTTTAGTTTATTAATTTTTCCGTTTTTATTGCCGTGCGATAGATGACGCTGGCCCTTTCGTCAGCATTTGAGTGCATGCAAATATACCATCTCGTATCGTATCGTATCATCTAAAACCCCGTCAACACCAGCAACAACAATGTCGAAGCAACGTTCGACTTTGTCGAAGCAACATGAATCGTTCGACTTGTGGCATTCGACAATGTTGCTTCGACATTGTTGCTGGTGTGGACGGGGCTTAATTTAACAGCAATTTCGACGCTGTCGTGGAACACAATGACCGGGCGTGCAGTGCGAAGTCAGTGCAGAATCAGCAGCAGCAACGAACCGTGATCCGTCGTGTCGACGTCAACCGCAGCTATGAGAGATTACATACGTCTTTCATCAGCAAGGAGTTAAACTGCGCTGCGGGCGGGATTTACGGTACACGGTGGTGCTAAAACAAGATCAATGCGTTTGACTGCAGCTTACGACCCAGAATCAATTTGCACAATTTTCTGGCACATTTTCGACGAGTCCTGCACGCCGCGGCACGTGTTGTCATGGACCTCAAGCCGCGTGATCGTGTGACTTCAGCTCTCCAAGAGTTGCACTCATGGTTACTACAGCAGCGGAGAGGATCCAGGACAAATTGTGTTCACTAGTCCACAAATCGCTATTTGAACACATGCCGGACTACCTCTCGGACTTACTGAGTTGACCACATTCCTGCACGATTTTCACTGCGTGCTTCTTCGTGTGGTGACCTCGTTGTGCCGCGAACACGTCGACGAATTAGTGACAGGGCTTTCCACGTTGCCGCACCGCGAGCATGAAACAGGCTGCCGACAGACCTGAAGTTGCTGCGATCAAAAGATTTATTTCGGCGCGATCTGAAAACATTTTCTTCTTGATTCCGTTCACGGGCACCAAAGAACAGACTGATTTGCTTTAAGATTCGACATCGGTCTACCAGTAGTAATACAAAAACCTCAGTTACTGTTACTGTTACGTCAACGATGTCTTGCCTTAAACGCGTCTGATAATTTTACTTTCATCGCCACCTCACAAAAGATAGCATTCGATTTCCCTTACTATGAAGGCCTTTTTTGGCCTGCTTGCTTCCTGACTTTGATCGAACGTAGTAAAAAAATTCAAATGCATATACATAATGATGTGTTCAATGTGCCCATCGCTCTGCTGCCTTGCGCATTTGAGACGACGTACGTCACCATTCACTGATGCGAGAGTTTCGGCTACGATTCGCTGCATAGTTCCCGTGTGTTGCCCGCCATTCAAAAAGACCGTCGATGAACTCAATAATTCCATCTTTTGATACACCGCTGTTGTCGATTTTCTTCAGCAACCTGTCCAGAATGGTTCTGCTTAACATCTCAATCTGAAATTCCCGTAACAGTAGTCGAAAGCGAAAGTCGTTTTGTTAAGACTCTAGCCAGATGGCGCCACGGTGTACTATAAAGTTGATGAAAATAAAACTAACCGATTCATTCAAAATGAAACGTCGTTGAAGTCTGCCCAAAGTCATCCAATTTGTTCGACCAGTAATAAAGACGTGGTAGTCAAACGCAGTGACCCAGTTTTCTGGGCAATCCTCTACGTTGTCGGCGTGATAAAGTCGCTGCTGCCTCGGATATACGTGACTTATTGCTGCTTCTGACAAAAGCAACTCTCGGCGTTCGTGTTGCGTGGGTAGAAGGAGGCCTCAAAGTCAACTAGAAAACGTAATAGCCACCCACCAGCTGCTATACCATTACCACCACTTCATCGGTACACGCTTCCTTGCCAAATATCAGCTTGATCGTTATGTACAGTGTCGTCCCTGCCGGGCGAAAAAACCGCCGATAAACTGCTAAGAACTGCGATTTTTAAACCAAATTTTATAAATTTTAGTGGCTCAAGGGGTCCCTTGACCGATAAGAACCAAATTTGGCACGCTAAAGTAAACCCATGGTCTACGCTTACTTGACAAATTTCATTTGAATGGGTATATTCTGTCACTCTAAAAGGGTAAAAAATAACAAGAGCTTATCAGAAGATGAGATAGCGAACGTGAACGTTTTACGACGACATTGTACATGTACATGTAGAGACCAGAGCCTACGCCCATTAAACTGAATTCCTAATTTCTACTGTAACTAAGTGTCAATGGTAATCTATGCAGTGCACCCAATCATTTATGCACCTAGGCCCATCAAACCGAGTTATCAGTTTGTTTTGCCTAAATAATCGCTGAATAATTGCGCAGATGGTATGAATATGGTCATAAACTATCAAAAGTAGATTTTGAAACCGAGGTAAACCTTACAATTGTTTTACAACGACATCGTACACGAATTCGGTGAAATAATGCAAAATAAGGGCCATTTCGACGTTCAAGGTTATTCAAGCTCACCGATATTGGTACCAATCGGAAGCTCATATACGACTTCCATCAAAACGATAGCTAGGCAAGTATTGCGCATTAAGTTTTGAATTTATGAATCTGTTAGGAATTTATACCGTGGGCGTCGCGCGATCCCTCAGCAGACGTTTACTACTAGATACAGTAATCGTAAATTGTCTATAGTTATGGCTTTGTCAAATACTTTTACGCAATGCGCCCCGAAAGCTGCCGAGTTCGGTGAAAAAACGCAAATTATGGGCCATTTCGCCGTTCAAGGTCATTCAAGGTCACCGATTTTGGTACCAATCGAAAGCTCATATACGACTTCCTATTATTGATTAATGTCAACTTACCTCCTATCTTGCACATTTTCGGAGTATTTTCCGTGAATGTCAATGGATGGTCAATGTACCAATCGTCGAAGAAAAATTGCCGAAAATTTCAACCGGCTGAGTAAGGTGCACCAACAGTACAGACAGACGACAGACAGACAGACGGAACGGCGATATCGTAAATACCGTAAATCCTTGGCGATAGCATATAGCGAACGTGAACGTGAGTTCACGTTCGCTAAACACCAACATGTCGATTCATCAACATGATTCAAGAACATGAATCGAGACGACGGGGAGATACCAACTGAGCCACGTATTGGACAAGTTACTTGCTGACGTCTAAGCCGGAAGTCAGTCCTGATAAAGATTTTAAATCGGATGGCGAAACGTCGATAAACAAGTGTGTTGATTATTTTATTGTAAAAAGTAACTGGATCATTATTAGATTGTCCACCTGATGAAACTTTTCACAGCATAATACCTTGTGTTTTAGTTCGTAGACAATTCTCGAGTAGCAGAACACCATCAAAGTAAATGGAAACAGAAGCGCGATGGCAAAGATCGATGAAGTGATTGTCTTCTCCGCAGCGAAGCTGCTGTAAATGCCCCACGGGATGCAGGTTCCCTTGATGATATCTGTGGTAAGACCACCCATCGTTGTAATATACGCCGGCATTACAATCCAAATGGCTGCGATCGAACCATACACCAGCTGCTTCTTAAAGTTCACCTGCAACACAGTCACACCAATCTCAATTTTTAGTAGATATTTTCTTATACGCAACGCACTTGCCAATCATGTGCATAGCGCGATAACTTATATATTATAGCACGGCATAAATTATGGTGCGGTGCCTTTTTGTCACGGGTCGGTATGTTATCGAAATGGCTTCACTGATCGAACTGGTTATCCGCACAGCTCGGCTTATTCTCCATTGTGTCATAAGAGAATTCGGGTATCTCCAGAAATAAGCGTACTTCCATCTGGAACTTTGTCCCACACGCCGAACTTAGCCGATTTTCATGCTTTTTCGCCAGGACCCGTTGACCATCGTAACTGTTGTCTGCTTAATTCGACCGTCGCAAGTTATCACACGGAGTGCCCACTTTCGTTTACAACACGTTGAACGTGACAGAACACCGACAGCTGGATCTATAATTATGTGAGACACGCGTCATTGCTGTTATAAACGAGGTGACGCCCTAACGGGACGTAACCGTACTGGCCCGCCGTGGAGTGTAGGCCGCCAGACCGTCGACGCACCCGCCGGCTGGCCGGCCCGCTCGCCGGCAGTGTTACAGACGACAGACGACGACATACACCAGAGACCATTACTAGTCTAGCCCCCTACACTGCGTAGGCGGGTCGGTAATAAACCAACGGCATTGAGAACGTTTGATTCCAACATATTTCAAGCCTGCCGACGTGTCTACTTGCTACAGACATAAAATGAGTATAGACATCAGCCGCACAACAAAGTTTTGCTTATTGTTGTGCCCCACCATTAAAGTGTGGGCATTAAGCGAATTGTCCGTTCGTATGTCCGTCTGTCTGTCTGTACGTCTGTCTCATGCCTCTAGCTCGAAAC
>Ga0209780_1004571_pt1 | contig 10690 bp, 3 predicted proteins | sample WorMetexBAHAMAS2_FD_187384 | JGI IMG/M metagenome (GOLD analysis project Ga0209780, IMG submission 187384) | Marine gutless worms symbiont microbial communities from Max Planck institute for Marine Microbiology, Germany - Inanidrilus exumae... | ecosystem: Host-associated > Annelida > Digestive...
TAAAATTACTAATCAGCAAAGTTTACAACATGTAAGTGGGAGGTCCCCAGAACGGCGTTTGGGAGCCCTAAGGCCAGCACTGTAAATGTTGGTGGGTTCATGGTAGCACAGTATTTAAGACTGTTTCGGGGGGAGTAGTGCAACTAAAGTGCGGGAAGGAAGACTGACATGACTGTACGAGTCGGAAAACTTATCGTATATTTGGCATAATTTTTAGGTCGACTTCTCCGAGTGGACCTAATAAAGCCGGTCTCAAATGTCCGTCCGTCTGGAAAAAGTTTCTTCAATTTTAGTGAAATTTGGTATGTAGGTCAAGGTCAAGGTCACGAGCCCTCGAAAGTCGGAAATTCGAACATTTTCAAAGGCTGTCTCCTCCGCCATTTATAATGGGGGCGGGCAAATGGCCAAGGATTCTTAAATTAGGGCACAATACCTAAAGCTTACCGGGGCCGGATATGTGCTTTTGTCCTAATTTTTGTGTCACGTGACTTTGAAGTCGACAGTAAGTAGGAATCGACCGTCAGAATTGTGGCATATGTTAGTGCCGTTTCTGATGTGTAGTTATAGTCATGTTGGGAATTGTGCGAAGACAAGCGTGCCATTTGTTAGATGATCTGCAACATTCACTGAGCTTGCCAGTGGTGGCGAGCGTTATCTGTGTTCGAGTATTTTGTGATACAGACTGTTTGATCTCCATTGTTGAATTTCCAGACCATACCATTCTAGTCTCCAGCAGAATGCCGGGTGACCACTCACTTGCCTGGAAAAGAAGAAGCGAAAGGGTCGGCAAATTACAATTGGGTTCGGGAAATTGATGGTCACATAAAGTGATATATAGCGACCGAGGCTGTTTCGGTCAACACTGCCAATCAGTATGTAAAGCTTATTGTTTGTTTGATTTATTGTTGGACTACACATTGCTGTTACTTAAGTAACAAGATAAGTCTAGGAATTTCCTGCTCGCCAGAGAGTGGTCACCCTGCGCATGAAAAGTGCTATTTATAGTTCACGTTTAAGCCTGGTGATATGCAGCCTACCGTGGCTTCGGCCTTCCAATAAATCGACCACCAACCTGGTTATGAATTGTTTATATATGAACTTTCCATTTCTTTTAAGAATAGGAAACTTAAACCTTGAATTGGTGTAGTAGACGACCAGGCAAACTTTATAATTCGTTGTTTTGTGCCGAAGCTTTGGACCGCTGCATGTTTGACCGTGAAGCTGTTGGAAAGCATGCAATCATCAGTCTTGCCAAGTGTAGCAATTAGTATGCGTGTTGTTTCACTGAAAGTCTTTCGACGTAATTGTTTGGCGTCTAGTTTTGAGCTGTAAGATCAGTGTATCATGGTCCGATCATTTGTTCCCCGCGTTAAGTTATGGCCACGAAAACTTCTGCTTTAAAATTTTGTCATTTGTTATTGTAATTGGTGGCATTATAATGAACATGAAGTGACTTTCTCAAAAGCTCCCTAGCATCGGCCGGTTAAGCTATTTCTTATTAAAAATTACACATTTCTCATAAGTGCTAAATTTTAAAAAACATTTTATTGCAAATTCATGGCATGTGAGCTTGCTTGAGTAGGTGCTTTTAGCATAATCGGAGGACTTGATAAGGGCATTTGGTGTATCATACTGAATTTTATGCTGCTTGTGTTATTTTTAACAGTATGCATAGAGTCTTTACACAAATTTGTGTTATAATTATACACTTCTCAGTTAAAAACCAAGTTATTTTAACGTCTAGGAGAGTTATTCGATTATTCCTTTTTCAAGATACCTGCACTGCATTTATATTCTTACTTGTGCTTGTTTTGACAGCAGGCCTGTTTTGTTGCTTTCATGAGGTGACCATAATTTGGGCACCGCAATCCAGGACGAGTGCCGAAGGTGCGAATTGTAGGTTGCGAGCGCCGCAGGTGTGAGCTGTTCGGGGTCCGACTTGAGGGTCTGGGGAGCGTCATGAGCTCCCCCAGTAGGGTGCTGGACAGTGCCCCGGCTGCCAGCGATTTTCTCTTATGTACAGATAAAATCTCAGCTGATTTTCCGCTACTGATGCGTAAGCATACGGCTGCAGAGAAGGACAAATCCGGGACACCAAGCCCAAAACAGGACAAATGGGTGTCCCTGGAGAACTGTCATTAAAAGCGGGACTGTCCCGGAAAATCCGTGACGGATGGTCACCTTATGTTTTCATTTCTGTTTGTTAACGTGGCAGATGTAGAAGTAGGTGAGCAGAAGTGGCTTGCCAAGCAATTGTGTTAGTGGCCTTCGTCAGTGGTTTTGCTCAGACTAGCAGCTGTTGGTTGTTGAGATGACTATGCTGTGCTGCTTTGATGTCCATCATATCATTGTGCGTGTGTGTGTGTGTGCTTTGCACGCCGATGGTGCATTACTGAGACTGCCTTCAAAATTGCAGTTCAACGTCGACGCCGCGTGTGTCGTCTGCATCATTGTTGGTGCTACTGACACATCTGCGCTGCGTGGGTGCCAACGGCATTCATAATGCCAGCGAATTCTGTGTTTGAGATCGACCATTTTTGTAGTTTCTCGCCATTTTTCTCCATTACGAGGGAACTCTTAAACGTTTACGGTCAAAATTTTCACGTGTACGAGTTCCGATGGTGCTGCATACAGAGGCCGAACGTTGATGCCAAATGGAAACTGCTGAGGCCTTCCTTTTTACTTGCAATTGTATTAAGTGTTCTATTCTGCTTACATCGTTGTAGTGCGATATGATGTCAAGTCATATTGTGCGGCGTGAAAGCTCTATAATAATGTTAAATTAATTTTGTAGTTCATTGCCATACTTTCAAATCACTTGTCGGTGTGCATATACTCATATGCGGTGAGAAGTTATGAATATGTAAATTGGGCTGTGCTGTTTAAGTTCGTCACTGGATGCAATATACAGCGTGCTAGTTGTGCTTCATTAGGTCGATAGGCTAGCCTAATACTGCATTAACGAGTGTATTTTAATTGATATCAGATGTAATCCTCGCAGAGATGCCAACATTCCCACCTTTGGCGGAATTCTTCTGCTTTACAGGTTTTTCCCAACCATCCCCCTTAAAACTGACTAAATTCCGCTGTTAGGGACTTCCTTGGGTCATTTGTGTGACTTCTGTTGAAAGTCCATAGCATTTATACTTACTAGTCTATCGATCGGCGTATTATATTCTATGGACGCTGTTGGCCTGCTGGCTTGCCAGATCATCTAATAGCATGCTCCCTTGACCTCCCAAGGTGCTGCCTCTGGAGGTGGACCCTGCTACGGACCTAGGCAGCCCCCTCCACCCCCGGCCCATTATATTCTTCTTTTTGGTTTACAATGTTGGCATCGCTGTCATCGTACGAGCTTGATATTCTGTGAAGTCACAGTGTAATGGCGATGGTGTTAGTTTAGTCTTCGTTCACTGTTCTGATTGCAAGTATTACATTGCAGAGATACAATCATTCCGCATGCCGTGTGACTGCCGTGCAGCTGTATTGGCCACTTGCTGTTGTTAATTCTCTGCAACTACTGCTTGCCGGTGCACTTAACAGAGTTGGTTGTGATGCTGACAGTATAATTTGTTTATATTTTGTGTGTTATTAGTCATGGAGTAATTGTTAATACTCTTGCTGTGTCCAGTATATGCCAAAAAATGCAAAAAAATATAAAAAACGAAAAGAGAAAAAAACGAGTCACTTGACTGTGTGCAATTGCATCTCATAGTTACCAGTCGGCTCAAATAAATGCTTTTAAGAATCGTCATGTAACTGAGCTGGTGAATACTTCTTTGGTTGCCATATGATGGCGGAGATTAATGCGAGTTGCAGACACTGCTTTGTGTCAATCACTGTCTTTTGTTTTTAACCGGCGTGTAGCTGTTGAACATGGACATGCAGTGTGTCTCAAAAAAGACGATACACTTTGATCATAACTTCGGCAACTTTTGATCATGACTTCGGCAAATGTAGACCGATTTACAAAGTTCTAAACTGTCAGGTTCTTGAGGAAATTTGGTACACAAATATAAAGATTCTCCGCCTCACCTGAATTATGTTTTTACACTAAGTACCGTTGAACTCCAACCAACGTTACTGCTCCTGGTTTCAATGTCACGTGAGACCTCAGAAATCATCTTGCAAGATATGAGGCCATCTGAATAGCTCGGGTCCGAATCCTATGACTATAAAATCTGGAAAACAATTCAGGATCCGTGATGTCGGCAAACTGAAGCATTGGATTATTGTCGTGTGTCATTGATGAAGCTCGCACCAGTGTTTGTACCACAGATGAACGTTTTCAGCGCTTGCTTTAACTTCAGATGGGCTGCAGTAGGTGAAGGCTTTTGTTGCCTAAACTTCACAGAGTCTGTCATCAAATCATATTTCCAACGTTCTTATGTTGTATTCTGTGCTTCATATATTGCACGAAAATGAAGCAAACCACTTGTATTTTTGCAGCAAGTAAAGCCAATTTGGTATGAGTAAAAGTTCAGCCGCTGTTTTACATTTTTGAATTTCACAAGGTAGTGTAGCAACACATTAAGATGAAGTGGAAGACCCTGTAATAGTTACAAAGCGTTTCCTTGGGATGCTGTCGTTGAAAGAGTTTGAAATTTCGAGCTATATTTGCGGAAGTTATGATCAAAAGTCGAGTGCATTTGTTTTCGTGAGACACATTGTAGTAGTTGTTGAAGTATGTGTGTGATCTAAACGTTGGAGCTCAAATGTTGATGAGGCGAGTGATAATGCATTTAGTGTACAATGCTTGTTCTCTTCTGGTACAGCTTGACATTAAGTTTCGCTGCGGACAAATTGTCATATCTGTTTTGTTTCTGCATGGTCCGGTGTCATTCTCTTTCTCTGATGGAACCGAAACCACGTTCTGCAGATTGTAGAAATAAACAGTGTTGTTATATGATAGACTGTATAGTGTAAACATCAGTCACTGTCGCAGTTGACTATTAAACAGTAAATTCCAGTCAGCTTATATTCCTCGTTTTAGGCCGATGAATTGTCGATAATCCAGTCATGTTATTATGCTTTTCGTCTTTTGGGATTGACTTCTGTGCAGTTGTTTTCATGAGGTGCTGTGTGGTACTCAAAGCCTTGATGTATTTTCACATCCACTGGCAGCATAACAATCACAGATTTTGTAGACATATGTAGTTCAACCTTTACCGAAGCCAGTTTGTAGGAAACATGCACTTATTTGTACTGCTTCTAGCTGCTACTAAAAAGATTTTCTGGATTTGGCACAACTCCTGGTCTGTGTGGTTGATAAATCTGTACCTGTAGCGATATTTTTGTTAACAAAATCCTCTTCAGTAGTTAACTTACAGTCGTGTTAAATTGTCGACAGTGCCATTAGTTATAGGTCGTCGTCGTCGGTTTTTACACAGAAGTAACCGTATGATGAAAACCGTGATTGTGTTGAAAAATCAGCTCGTCAGTGTCAAAGTCACCGTGTTTGGCCACGTTCATCATTAACATGTTTTTTTGACAGTTCAGTTTGCAAATGTGATGATTGTGTCATATTCTGCTAACGTTTAATAATAGCAGTGTGCTGTCCTTCATTCTGCGGCTGTTACGTGGTCTGTGTTGTTTGCTGAGTAAGTTGACAGTTAGTGTATTACATACGACCACCAACGTGACAGTATGCAGCTGTGATTTATATCTGCATCTCAGTTTGTTTCACCGATGACATCTTTGAAGACCAAGTTCCAGTATTCATAGGTGATGCGGGGAATTTCATTTAAGTCTTTGTGACCAAAACATGAGCCTAGTCGAACATGCTGTCTCTGACATGTATGTATTTCTGCTAACAGTTTCGAGTGGAGGAACTACTTTGTGTTGTACAATGCAGATGACAGTTGAGTTGATTGCAATGGTATTTGCCCCATTTAACCGTTCTTTAGTTAGTTGTTACTGTGCCATATATGACGGCCAGTTTGTGAGCCAACTGCACCAAGTTATAACTTGCGACTGTGTGGCACATATCATTTGAGAATTGTTAGTCGAGTAGCCTTTCCTGTACACTGTGCAGTTTGAACCTGAGACAGGCTTCGGTGCTGGCAGATTGCTTAGCTGCATGTCGGTTGATCATGACCGATACATTTTTACAGCCAATTAACATAAGTTAAAGGTGCAGTTGTGGAGTTGTATCTGTAGTTGACATAAAACATCCATCCTCAGTTTCCATTCGCTGGGAACACAAAAGATTTAAATTATAGTTACTAATACTTATACAGTTAGTGTCAGAACCTCTACATTAAACGGTGGGAGAATTTCAAGAGTCGCCTAATCTCTTGTGACTTGTCGAACAAAGTTACAACAATTCCATTCACATTGACGCCCAATACTACATTTCTGAAGCAAGAACACTGCATTGTTGCATTTTTCTATGCAAATTTTGCTGTGCTGTAGCCACAATGAGCTTCGTGATTGGTTAGACTGGTGTTGTACACAAACTGCTGATGCACAAATTATTATTATTAGAAACGCCAAGTTTAGCGTGCGGTAAGTTGAAGACTACAAGGACACGTCGTCTTTCTCCTAGTGCAATACGATCGTTGTATGTGGCATTTTGTTGTGGTGCATAACAGCTCCATATAGGAACAGGTTTACAACTGTTGGCAGCATTCATTACACTCTGTGTGTGATATTCATTCCCTTTCAGATCATTAATTGTTCTGTAACTCTTGATTTCTACGGTCTGTTGCTTATTTTACCATAATATCAGCAGGGTTCCCACGCATCCTTGAAAGTACCTGGGCTCGATATGACCTACATTGTGTCGAAAGCGCCGTTAAACTCAACCAAGCAACCTTGAAAGTACTTGAATTTTTTTCTCCTAAATTCAAGGCCTTGAAAGTACTTGAAAAGAGGTCAGGTGCTTGAAAGTCCTTAAATTTCATTACACAGGTCCCTGAAAGTCCTTGAATTCACCATGACGTCAAACATTTCGATCACCAAGTTCATTAAACAGCATTGTCTGCCAGGTGTGTTGCCTGAATCAACATTTGCTAAGTGATATCATGTTTTATTACCTTGTTACTGTACCATTGTCACATAAAACATTAAATATTGCTGTTCTGCTGCTCTTGCTGTAAACTTCCGTCGAGAATTGGTCCTTGAAAATGAAATTTGAGGGTCCTTGAAGGTCCCTGAAAATTTCAACATCAAAAGATAGTGGGAACCCTGTATCAGTTGTCTCGCAAGTTGTGCTTCGTAATGTGTATTGTAGATATACAGTAAGCATATATGCACCGGATATACTCCACATTCACGCTTGCATGTTCTCCGTGTGTGCACTTACTGTAAAGTGTACAGTTCTGCTTGAACTTGGTTCATGTAAACGTCTGCGGCTACGACATCCTGTTGTCACCACAGTGCTTTCTGACCGAATCCTGTGTTCGTTGCTGCACCGATCTGTTAGTCAAATTTTGTATGTGTAAATTTGATCAAATTGTTTGACGGCATTCTGTAAAGTATTGTTGTGAGGCAGGCAATCTTGTCACTCGTAGTCGGTGCGTCGGATGTTGCTTTTTTGTTGTCGACTTATTCTGTTTGGTTCTAATTTTTTCCATTACGTGCACTTGATCGTAATACAGTCCGAGTATCTCGAGTTAAGAGGAACTGTACTAGTGGCGTTTGTTTCGTTCGCCCGTTGACTGCATTGTGTACTACTAGCATTCCGTTGTATTTATCCGAGGTCTAGGCTAAGTTATGTTTAGTTGCTTGGAAATATTTATGGAACAGTCCAGAGATGCAGATATTATGGTGTGTTATTTGCAATTGCAAACCATTCATTGATACTGAGTGTAACTTCTGGCATCGTTTTCGTGTAGTTTTTTGTCTTTCACCAGTGCTCGAACGTCTCCGAGATTCAGTATTTTGCAACCGTTGCCATTCAGCAATTGTACTATATCGAACAGACACAACGTTTAAAACGCCAGCAGAGTCTGAATACCACTTCAGTAGACTTGTAGTGTGCCTTTTGTCGTAGCTTGTAGCATTGCCAATTGCATATTTTTGTAATCGGTTCACGGCATTGTGTAACCAGTGTACAACTCGTTGCATTGGCTTCTGGCCGAAAGAGACGACCTTCAAAGTGTACAGACGTGTTTGCTGTGTGTTAACAGTGGTTAAGTGTTGTTAGTAGGGAGCGTGTAATACTGGGCGGTCGGTCGGACGATGCTGTCGAACTAGGTGTTGAGTGCGCGTGTGCATTTGTGTGATCAGCTGTTGCTAGGTTTGTCGCTAATAAACGATCTCCTGCAATGTCGACTTTTCATTGTGTGCTCACACACACACAGAACCATTTTACGATCACTTTTTCACTCACTGATGTTGACAAAGTCTTTATTATTCCGGGGGAACCACAGCGCAGTGCGTCCAGGAACGCCCGCGGTACATAGACTTAAAGCCAGACTGCGCAGTAGGGATAAAAAATTAAATAAATAAAGGTAAAAATACAATTAAATAGCATAATTCTCCGTGATGTTTGCCGTTCCATGCGACCTGTAGTATACGGAGAAATGGTGTGCTGGATGTCAGAATTTGACAGGGTCTAACAATACATGTATTTGCCTCCAAATTTTCCTCTCAGACAGGCGGGGAGGACCTAGCCAGACCTCCCCAAACCCGACTCTTAAGATTTAAGCCTATTGGCTCTATCTCGTCGGCTAGAATGGCACTGTGAAAACTTCTTTGGCGACTATGCCTATGCACGATACAGAGTGACAACATGTCAGCTGAATGGCCTAGAGTGACCCAGAGAGTGGACCCAGTGACCTATATATTCCACGTATCCCTGGTATGTCCTGGGGTCAGCCCGACAGCTCTGTTACTGCCATTGTTGGCGAGGGAGCACGGAATATGAATGTTTGGGTAAAAATAAGAAACATGCGCAAAACAAGATCGCGCCGTTCTCAGAAAGGGCGATCTAATAATGAAACATGTGCAATGTTCCGTTTCACGTCCCCCAGGTAAGCAAAAGGTGGGGTCCAAAATTTTTTTCCGCTCACGAAATTTCCCCCACCTTCAAAACTGTGTCGCCGCCCCTGATTGGAACGGGACGCCTGTGCGATCGACGCTAGCAGCGTGGACTCAACGAATCGATAATCCGTCGATAATCTGTCTCGCTAATGAAAGCGTTGCATTTGCGTGATATTGTCGGTGCTTCGTTATGGTGCTGTTCGACCGTTAGACATGGCAAAGGGCCGGGGCTGCTCTGCTATTATGCTATACCGACAAAACAACGCCCAGCACGGCGCCGGAGTCAACAGCTACTGCTCTACATAGTCTGCAGTGTGCGAATATACCGGAGTTAGTCGATTCGTCAGTCAGCATTCGAACATCAGAAGGCTGCGACTGTACAGTTGTTGAGTGAACGTTCTCACTAAGCTGCGCACACTGGCTATACTCTCCGTACGTTTGTGTACACTGTCTGTGTCTTATACAAACAACTGTATAATATACAATGTACTTTAGCCTCGGTGTACGTACGAAACAGACACCGCCTTCGAATGCGATAAGATATAGGGTCTAAGGTAATGGTCTTGTTCCAGGCCCACATGTGCATTCAGTTACATAATCCGTGGAGCTATATACGTTAAAATAGTGCTGGAAACCAGATATGTCAGTGTCAATGCGGTTTGAGTTTAACATTGCTATAGGCAAATAACTATAGCTATATTTAGATATAGGCCTATCGTACGCCTATGGCCTACATGCAGTATGAATTCACGAGTATATATAGGCTATAGGCCTATGCTGTGCCTATTTATGGCTACACCTGGGCCGACAGCATGCATATTACTGATGAAGGCGCGGATAGCCATTAGCAACAGCGTAGATCGACGTGTCCGGACATGCTACGATAAAAGCACCTGCTCGATCAGCTGCAGAAGTGAAGAGCTGCGTCATTAATTGCGTCCTTTGGCGGATCATGGCGTGGATTAGGGAATCAGTGGCCGGGTGGAGACAATTAAAGCCTCTGAAAACGGGATCTAGAGCAGAACTCAATCTAGAGCAGAGCTACAGAAGCTGCTATATGCAGTTTTACTTCTTTGATAACTAATATTGCGTATTGCCTCCGATATGCACAATATGTTTGTCAAAATTTCACGCATTTCCGTCAAGTGGCCGACAATCGACATGTCCCAATGGCCGGGGCCCGGGAGCGCCGGGTCCGCTCCCTATAATCGCCACTGACTGCATCTCCCCACTAGAAAAACTGTCCTCGATAGAGAATCGATGTCGGACCGACCGCGTTACCATGCCCTCATGCACGCGCTGGACTGAACTCCGCCGCTACCGCTGGCCTCAGCCGCGCTACGCCCGCTCCTCGCCGCGCTAGTGTGCAGCTTATGACGTGAGTCACGTGACAACAAAAATTTATAATATCACGGCCGTCAGTCAATACTCATAGGACACAGCAGTAGATGCTTGTGTAGCACACACATTTTTGAGTTGACCTTGACTTTCAAATTTTCATTCACCGATAAGCTATGGTCACGACGCATAGCCTATACATGCAAAAATAAAGCTCAAATGTCAATGCGTTGAATTTCGTTCAAAAGATAGAGTGGAAACATTAAACGGACTGTCAGATCGACGGACATGACCGGTCGCATTAACTTTCCCGCTAGAAAACGTGATGTCCGCAGGCGTCGACGACTGCTTGGCAATGATGTGT